>Ga0189291_100225_pt1 | contig 36906 bp, 29 predicted proteins | sample UW1redminimetaG_FD_130331 | JGI IMG/M metagenome (GOLD analysis project Ga0189291, IMG submission 130331) | Marine microbial communities from the Costa Rica Dome - UW179B-red mini metaG | ecosystem: Environmental > Aquatic > Marine > Oceanic > Photic zone | place: Costa Rica: the Eastern Pacific... | reverse complement strand
CGCCGCTTTTCCTCCATGCGGGACAGGAACTCCTGCATGATCAGGGTGTATAACTCCCCTCCCAGGAAGCGATCCTCAACCCCGGCATCAATGCTGGGGTTGTCGTTTACCTCAATGACTGCCACTCGGTTACCAGACTGTTTGATGTCCACACCGTAAAGGCCATTGCCGATCAGACGTGTGGCGTTGAGCGCTGCCTGGATGACGTTCCGGGGCACCTCGTACGTCGGCATGGTATCGAAACCACCGCTGTCCACTTCCGCGCCACCGTGCTGGTAGATCTGCCAGTGTCCCTCCACCATGTAGTATTTACAGGCATAGATGGCCCGGCCGCCAAGCACCCCGATACGCCAGTCATAATCGGTGTAAAGGTACTCCTGGGCCAGTACCAGTGCCGACTGTTTGAACAGCTCTTTCAGGCCCGCCCGCAGCGTTTTTTCATCCTCCGCCTTGGTGACTCCCCGTGAAAAGGCGCCGTCAGGAATCTTGATAACAGCAGGAAAGCCCAGATCACGAATCACCTGTTCAGCACTGTCTTTCTGATCCTTCGACAGAATCAGGGTTTTTGGTGTCGGGATCTTGTTGTTCTTCAACAGATCCGCCAGATAGACCTTGTTGGTACAACGCAGGATCGACACCGGGTCGTCGATCACCACCATGCCCTCGGCCTCGGCCTTGCGGGCGAAACGATAGGTGTGATGATCGATGGCAGTAGTCTCGCGAATAAACAGGCCGTCGTATTCCGGCAGCCGCATATAATCACGGCGGCCGATCTGCTCCACGTTAATCCCCAGCTTACGGCCAGCCTTCTCGAATTTCTCCAGCGCCTCTTTGTCGCTGGGAGGCATTTCCTCGTCCTCGTTGACCAGCATCGCAAGATCAAACCGATAACGACGGCGGGTACGGGGCTTGCGCCAGACCATGCTACTGAAACGGTCAAACGCCGCCGCGAAGGCATCCTGTTCTTTCCCTTTCAGGTCGGCGGGACAGCCTGGCTTCATGGACGCTATCTGCCAGGTTTTGCCACGGCGGAACACCACGTCCAGAACCGGGCACGGGAAACGATCAAACAACGCGCGTGCAACCGGCTTCAAATCCCCATGTTCCGCCTGCCCGAAGTACGTGCGGACACGTACTTCCCGCGTGGCGTGGTTATTGTCACCGGCGGGCTCGATCTCAGCCCCGGCTTCCTCAAGCCAATTGATCACGCTCGCATCCAGTTCATCCAACTGCAGCGAGAACAGCCCTTTGCGGCTGAGGTCGTTGAGCGTCATCACAGACGGCACCACATGATGGCCACGAGCCTCAGCCAGCAGTGAACAGTAATAGCCACGACTGAGGTACCGGGCGCTCTGGCACAGGTTGATCACCCGCACCCGACTGGAAGTGGGCGCGGAAAACTGTAGATACTGATCAAAAGTCAGCACGTCTTCACTGGGGTAATACGGTGCCCAGTCCTTGGCGCGGTCAACAACAATCAACAATCGTGACATCAGTGGCATTCCTCCATGAAGGCAGTGCCGGAAGCTTGGGGAACACAGGCCCACCATGCGTCGACGGTGCCTGTACAATCTCGCAACAATACGCCGGAACGCTTTAGCCTACAATTAGCACGAAATGCGTGCTTTTACGCATGATTGCATGCTATCGGCAACGTCAGCACTCACTCATAATAGCCGTCAAAGCTGAATCCGGCGAAGTCGCCACATTTGAGTTATCCAGAGTTCTTTCCCTATGACATCACTCGCTTTTCGTCACGCCACAAGCGATGACCTGGACGCACTGGTAAAGCTGGAGAACCGCTGCTTCGCTGAAGACCGGATCTCACGGCGCAGCTTCCGGCGCTTCCTGGATATGCCGCGGGATCGCCTGATTATCGCGTTGGCCGGCGACGAACTTGTGGGCTACTGCCTGGTGTTGATGAGCGCGGCCACCCGGCTGGCGCGAATCTATTCCATCGCGGTGTCGCCAGCCGAACGCGGCCGCAATATCGGCGAGCAATTGGTGCGTGAGGCAGAAGCTGCGGCGGTCGACGCCGGCCGCATTGTGATGAGACTCGAAGTGCGGGAAGACAATTCCCCGGCGATACGGCTCTACCAACGCCTGGGCTATCGCCAGTTCGGCACCTATCGGGACTACTACGAAGACCACGGCACCGCGCTGCGCTTCGAGCGTCGCATCCTGTTCTACGAACCTTCGCGGGAATTTCCGGCGGTACCCTATTACCCCCAGACCACAGAATTCTCCTGCGGCCCGGCAGCCCTGATCATGGCCATGGCGACCCTGGATGAACAGCAGCCAATGACCACCCTGGAAGAACTGAAACTCTGGCGTGAGGCCACCACCATCTTTATGCTCGCCGGCCACGGCGGCTGCGGCCCCCACGGCCTGGCACTGGCGGCCTGGCACCGCGGGTTCCACGCCAGCGCCTACATCAGCAAAGAAGGCGCCCTATTCAAGGATACGGTTCGCAACGACGACAAAAAGCGGGTTCTGGAGCTGGTGCACGAAGGCTTTCTCTACGACATCGGCCAGACCGGCATCGAACTCCATCACGACCCGCTCACCCTGGATGGTATGGAGGCTGCACTCCACGATGGCCGCGTGCCGGTGATCCTGATCAGCACCTGGCAACTGAATCGCAGCCGCGTGCCCCACTGGGTGACGGTGTGTGCGATGGATGATCAGTTTGTATACCTGCACGACCCGGAAATTGACACGGACGTTGGTGAGACCGTCGCTGACAAGCAATACCTGCCGGTAGACCGCCGGGTGTTCGACCGCATGTCCCGTTACGGCAAGAACCAACCGTTGCAGGCAGCGGTCATAATAGGACCAAGGCGTTAGCCAGTCCGCAAGGCAGCCTCTTTAAGCTCGGAAATATCATCCCGTAACCTGGCAGCCGTCTCGAAGTCGAGATCCGCAGCGGCCTTGTACATATCGTCCTCCAGTCGGGTGATCTCCTTGAGAACCTCTTCCGGAGAGCGGTTACCCGCCTTGGCACGGTACTTCTCTGCCTCCTCGGCAGCCTTCTCGCCCGGACGCTCGGCCTTACGGCGACCGCGACCACCGCCACCACCGGCGCCTTCCATGATATCCGCGATCTTCTTGTTCAGACCCTGCGGCGTGATGCCATGCTCCTCGTTATGGGCCGCCTGCTTCGTTCGGCGGCGTTCGGTTTCGTCGATCGCCCGCTGCATGGAACCGGTGATCCGATCGCCATAGAGAATCGCCTTGCCATGGAGGTTACGCGCAGCCCGCCCAATGGTCTGGATCAGCGAACGTTCCGAACGCAGGAAACCTTCCTTGTCGGCATCCAGGATAGCCACCAACGATACTTCTGGCATATCCAGACCTTCCCGCAGCAGGTTGATGCCTACCAGTACGTCAAACTCGCCTCGGCGCAGGTCACGGATGATCTCAACACGCTCTACGGTATCGATGTCCGAATGCAGGTAACGCACACGGATATCATGCTCCATCAGGAAGTCTGTCAGATCTTCGGCCATACGCTTGGTGAGCGTGGTCACCAGAACCCGCTCGTTGACGTCAGTGCGCAAGCGGATTTCCGAGAGCAGATCGTCCACCTGGGTAGAGGCCGGGCGAACTTCGATTTCCGGGTCCAGCAGGCCGGTTGGCCGCACCACCTGTTCAACCACCTGCCCTGCATGCTCGGCTTCGTAGTTGCCGGGGGTGGCGGAGACAAACAGCATCTGCGGTGCAATCCGCTCCCATTCATCAAAGCGCATGGGCCGGTTATCCAGCGCAGAAGGCAGTCGGAAGCCGTACTCCACGAGAGTTTCCTTACGGGACCGGTCGCCCTTGTACATGGCGCCGATCTGGGGAATGGTGACGTGGGATTCGTCCACCACCAGCATCGCATTGGCTGGCAGATAATCGAACAGCGTCGGAGGCGCCTCGCCCGGCTGGCGACCAGACAAGTACCGGGAGTAGTTCTCGATGCCGTTGCAGTAGCCCAGCTCCAACATCATTTCGATGTCGTAGCGGGTGCGCTCTTCCAGACGCTGCGCTTCCACCAGGCGGTTGTTGTCCCTTAATTGCTGCAGGCGCTCATCCAGCTCGACCTTAATGCGCTCAACGGCATCCAGCACTTTCTGTCTTGGCGTGACATAGTGGGATTTCGGATAAATGGTGACACGGGGCACCCGCCGGAGAACCTCACCGGTCAAGGGATCAAAGTAACTGAGGTTTTCCACCTCGTCATCGAACAACTCAATGCGGATGGCTTCTTTCTCGGATTCTGCCGGAAACACATCGATCACATCTCCCCGCACCCGATAATTCGCCCGGTGGAATTCGACATCGTTGCGGGTGTACTGCAGCTCGGCGAGGCGCCGGAGGATGTGACGCTGGTCGATCTGGTCACCCCGGTCCAGGTGCAACATCATTTTCAGGTAGGACTGGGGATCACCCAGGCCGTAAATGGAGGATACGGTGGCAACGATGATGGCATCCGGCCGCTCCAGCAGGGCCTTGGTCGCCGACAGACGCATCTGCTCTATATGTTCGTTGATGGAGGCGTCTTTTTCGATGAACGTATCGGACGATGGTACATAGGCTTCGGGCTGGTAGTAGTCGTAATAGGAAACGAAATACTCCACCGCGTTGTCCGGGAAGAACTCACGAAACTCGCCGTACAACTGGGCCGCCAGGGTTTTGTTGTGGGCCATGATGATGGTCGGCCGCTGCACCTGCTGAATGACGTTGGCAATGGTAAAGGTCTTGCCCGAGCCGGTCACACCCAACAGCGTCTGGTGTGCCAGGCCGGAGTGGATACCGTCCACCAGCCCATCAATGGCTTTGGGCTGATCCCCAGCTGGCTGAAACGGGGAATCCACCTTGAAGGCGCCGTCTTTCATGAGCGCGCCGGTTTCTGAAGTGGCCATAGTCTGGAGACATCCTTCGTTCAATCAAAAGTGATCTGGGCAACGCATTGCACCGCGAATATCAAAAGGTGCAATCTGCAGAGAAACTTATCGTCACGCGGGCTTCATGATACCATCTGAATCGTCAAAGGCGGCCTGAACATGGTGGAAACCACTACCCCGACGCCGCCGGAGCCCTATCAGACGCAGCTTTAAGGAGCGCAAGTTTGGACCTTCAACTTTCCAGCCGAGTACAGGCAATCAAGCCCTCTCCCACCCTCGCAGTCACCAACAAGGCAGCGGAGCTACGCGCTGCTGGCCAGGACATTATTGGCCTGGGTGCCGGCGAGCCGGACTTCGATACCCCGGATCACATCAAACAGGCGGCCATCGAAGCCATCAACAACGGCCAGACCAAGTACACGGCCGTGGATGGTACGCCCGCTCTGAAAAAGGCGATCATTGCGAAGTTCAAACGGGACAACGGCCTGGAATACGAAGCCAACCAGATCCTGGTAAGTGGTGGTGGCAAGCAGAGCTTTTTCAACCTCGCGCTGGCCACACTGAACAAGGGCGACGAAGCCATTATTCCAGCGCCGTACTGGGTATCTTACCCGGATATGGTACTGGTGGCTGAAGGCAAACCGGTTATCATCGAAACCAGCGCCGACACCCGATTCAAGATCACCCCGGAGCAGCTGGAAAGCGCCATCACCGAGCGCACCCGCCTGTTCGTGATCAACAGCCCGTCCAACCCGAGTGGCATGGCTTACAGCCTGGACGAGCTGAAGGCCATTGGCGAAGTGCTGAAGAAGCACCCGCAGATCATGATCGCCACAGACGACATGTACGAGCCGATCCTGTGGACCGGTCAGCCGTTCTGCAACATCCTGAACGCCACGCCGGAGCTGTACGATCGCACTTTCGTGCTCAATGGCGTGTCCAAGGCCTACTCGATGACCGGCTGGCGCATCGGCTACGCCGCTGGCCCGGCAAAAATCATCGGCGCGATGAAGAAGATCCAGTCCCAAAGCACGTCCAACCCGGCATCGATTTCCCAGGCGGCCGCAACGGCAGCGCTGGACGGTCCTCAGGCCTGCGTGCAGGAAATGGTCACGGCGTTCAAAGAACGTCACGACTACCTGGTAGAAGCCCTGAATGCCCTGCCGGGCGTTGAATGCCTGCACGGTGACGGGACCTTCTATGTCTTCCCGAGTTTCCAGGCGGCCATTGACGCAGACTCGGGTGTCAGTAACGACGTAGAGTTTGCCGAGAAGCTGTTGAAGGAAGCCGGCGTGGCTCTGGTGCCGGGCTCCGCTTTCGGTGCACCGGGCCATATGCGCCTGAGCTTCGCCACTAGCCTGGATACGCTGAAGCAGGCCATTGAGCGTTTGCAGAAAGCGCTGGGCTAAAAATCCTGGCAAGGGGTTGACGAGGCGTTGGGGTAACCTTAATATACGCGCCTCGTCACACGACGACGTTCCCCGATAGCTCAGTTGGTAGAGCAACGGACTGTTAATCCGTTTGTCGCTGGTTCGAGCCCAGCTCGGGGAGCCACTATTCCGAAAAGCCGCTAGTCCTCTGGATTAGCGGCTTTTTTCGTTTTGGTTCTTTGGGTTTAGGTTTGGCCCTAGCCTGTTGGTATGGTGCACCCTAGCCGGCTAGTAGCGGTGCCACGGCGAGGTAGGACTTCCTTCCCGAAAAACGCTACAAGCACGTCCGTGTGCGCTTGGGCTCCGCCATCCATGGCTCCGCACATTTTCGGGAAGGAAGTCCTACCCCGCCTGATTCAGCCTCTGGAGTTATCGAAACAGATTACGCTGCGCCAGTGCACCCTATGCTTACAACTCCAACATCGATAACCACAGCTATCAATAAAAATCGCCTAACAGCGATATCTGAAAGTTCAAACCGGTGCGGTGGTGGCTCCCTCCCAAAAATGTGCGGAGCCATGGATGGCGGAGCCCAAGCGTACATGGATGTACTAGAAGCGTTTTTTGGGAGGGAGCCACCACCGCACCGAAGCACCATACTATCAGGCTAGAAAAGAATCAGACCAAGAACCAAAGTTAAAGGCCAACCACCTCAGAGTGAATAGCCTCCAACGCAGCCAGAGGATCAGCAGCCTGCGTAATCGGACGGCCGATGACCAGGTAGTCGGAACCGGCTTTGAGGGCATCTGTAGGCGCCATGATGCGTTGCTGGTCGCCCTTGTCGGCAGACAGCGGACGGATGCCCGGGGTGACCAACTTGAAATCCTTGCCTTGCTCCGCTTTCAACGCCGGCGCTTCCTGTGCGGAGCAGACGACGCCGTCCAGGCCGCAGTTGCGGGTCAGAGTTGCCAGGCGGGATACCTGGGCTTCCGGGGAATCCGTGATACCGATACCGGCAAGATCCTCCGGCCCCATGCTGGTCAGCACAGTAACGGCAATCAGCAGTGGCCGATCCTTGCCGAAGCTTTCCAGGCGGTCGCGGCAAGCGGTCATCATTTTCTCACCGCCGGAGGCATGTACGTTCACCATCCAGACACCCAGATCCGCCGCGGCCGCTACGGCTGCGGACGTTGTGTTCGGGATATCGTGAAACTTCAGATCCAGGAAAACGTCGAAGCCGCGGTTCTGCAGGTCACGAACCAGAGCCGGCCCTGAACGGGTAAACAGCTCCTTGCCGACTTTAAGGCGACACTTCGCAGGGTCCAGTTGATCAACCATAGCCAACGCGGGCTGATCGGAGGGGAAATCCAGGGCAACGATGATTCGGGGATTATCGGGGGTTTGCACGGTCAGTTTCCTGCAGAATGTCGTGTTTTCGGGTTACTCAGCTTCCACGCCCTGTATTGGGCGAACGGTTTCCCACTGCTTGCAGCTGGGGCACAGCCAATGCAATTGCTGACCGGAGAAGCCGCAGTTTACACATCGGTATACCGGGCGGTTGGCAAGTATCAAGTGGCCGATGCGGCTGACCAGGCGGCCTTCGTCCGTCGTCATGCCTTTCTCATAGCCCGCCAGTTCCACCAAGCGCAGCAGACCGCGGACGCTGGGGCGAACTTCCAGTTCCCGGCGCAGCAACTCGATTGCAGCCATACGGCCGGACGTGCGCTCTACGGCTTCAACCAGCGCCAGCAGCAAGCTCGTGCTCGGCCAGGCTTCGTAGAACTTGCCAAGTTTTTTGACCAGACGCCCAACATCGCCGTGTTCGCGTTCAAGCTTCATCAGCCTGTCCACCGCTTCTGAGCCGAATTCAGGGTTCTGATCGAAGACTTTCAGGCTCTGGCTGGCCGCGTCCCGGTAGCTGCCCTGGCGAATGAGCAACTTCATCATGATAAACGTGGCCCGGACACAGGAACGATCGTACTCCAGTGCTTCCTTGGACAGCTTCTGAGCCATCCAGCGGTCGTCGTGCTTGAGGGCATCCTCAGCCTGCTCGCAGGTTATATAGGCCAGCATTTTGTACATGCGGGCATCGTGGTCGCCGGTCGTCAGTGTACGGGCGACCTGCCCTGCCTTACCCCATTCCTTTTCCTGCTGGTACAGCTCGATCAATTGCAATGAAGACTTACGGCCGTACTCCCTGTCGCCCATCAGTTGATGAAGCAACGCTTCTGCCCTGTCCAGAAGGCCTGCGTTCAGGTAGTCAATGGCCAGCTCGTAGGTAACTTGTTGAGAATAACGCGGTGGCAGCTCCGGTCGGGCAAGGAGGTTCTGGTGAATCAGAATGGCCCGGTCGGTCTCGCCCTTGTGGCGGAAATGGGCGCCGATAGAGAGGTGCAGGCCCACCGTTTCCTTGTTCACAGCCAGAGACTGAACGAAGTTCTCAACCGCCTGATCGGAATAGTTGGTGAACAGAAATTGCAGCCGATCCTTAACGGATTCCTCATCGGAGATCGGTGTTTTGGAGCGTTCCCTGGTGCTGCCCATTCGCCCCACAAACCAGCCAGCGGCCACCGCAACCGTTAACAGCAGCCATTGAAGCACTATATCCATTAAAGCGTCCGGTCGTTCTGGGCCCTGGATTTCTCCAATGCCTGCTCGGTACGAGCAAGTCGTTTTTCGAGGTTACGGCGGGAAACCGATGTGCGAACGGTTGCAAGCATGGTAATCAGAACTCCGATCAAAGCGCCGATCACAAAAGACAGGATAATCCAGACGGCAACGCCGTGAGGCTGAGTCTCAAAGAGCAGGAAATTAAGGGAGACTGCCATCTGATTATTCAGGGAGAAAACAAGTGCTACCAGAACCAGAAACAATACCAGCAGAATGAGAAGGACCTTCTGAAATCCGGCCATAGTCGCAATGCTCCACACGGACCTGGTTGTTCACCTCAGGACCTGGTTAACGTCTTTCCCCAATAGGGTAATCAGAAGCCTTTTTTAAGGCTATCGTTTACCTGCTCACGCAACTCCTTGCCTGGCTTGAAGTGCGGAACAAATTTGGCCGGTAATTGCACGGCTTCGCCGGTTTTCGGGTTACGCCCGGTTCTGGCTGCGCGATGGTGTAATGAAAAGCTACCAAAACCCCGGATCTCGATTCGCTGGCCATCCGCCAGTGATTGGGACATGTGTTCAATAATCGTTTTCACAGCCAGTTCCACATCCTTCACTGAAAGCTGCGTCTGCTTGGACGCAATCAGCTCTACCAGTTCAGACTTCGTCATTGGGCTCATCCCTCTTCACATTATTATCGGATAGCCGGTTACCAGCTCCTTGCCTCTAGTTTAGCCAAACCAGAAAAAAACACAAAAAAAACGGGCTCTTAGAGCCCGTTTTTTTCATACCAACCGGAAATGTTATTCCTTGTTGGCGTTTTGCTGCTGCATCTGCTCCTTGATGAGATCACCGATGGTGGTCGCACCAGAGGAAGATTCAGCCGCTTTGGCGCGAACACCTTCCAGCGCCTGCTTGTCGTCTTCAACGTCCTTGGACTTCACAGACAGGTTGATAACGCGGTTCTTGCGGTCGATGCTGATGATCTTCGCTTCAACTTCGTCGCCTTCGTTCAGCGCGTTGCGTGCGTCTTCAACACGGTCACGGCTGATTTCAGAGGCTTTCAGTACAGCTTCAACTTCGTCGTTCAGGGTGATGGTAGCGGCTTTTGCGTCAACCGCAGATACCGTGCCCTTCACGATGGAGCCCTTGTCGTTCAGCTGTACAAACTCGGCGAACGGATCGCTTTCCAGCTGCTTGATGCCCAGGGAGATGCGCTCACGCTCGGGATCAACAGACAGGATAACGGTTTCAACTTCGTCGCCCTTCTTGTATTCACGGACGGCTTCTTCGCCAGTCTCGTTCCAGCTGATGTCTGACAGGTGAACCAGACCATCGATGCCGCCGTCCAGGCCGATGAAGATACCAAAGTCAGTGATTGACTTGATCTTGCCGGAGATACGGTCGCCTTTGTTGAACTTGCTGGAGAAATCTTCCCACGGGTTAGCAACACACTGCTTGATACCCAGGGAGATACGACGACGCTCTTCGTCGATGTCCAGAATCATCCCGCCCCATTCGTCGCCAACCTGAACGACTTTGGACGGATGGATGGTCTTGTGGGTCTAGTCCATTTCGGACACGTGAACCAGGCCTTCAACGCCTTCTTCCAGCTCAGCGAAGCAGCCGTAGTCGGTCAGGTTGGTTACACGTGCAGTAACCTTGGTACCTTCCGGATAACGACCCTTGATATCGACCCAGGGATCTTCGCCCAGCTGCTTCAGACCCAGTGATACGCGGTTGCGCTCACGGTCAAACTTCAGAACCTTGACGTTGATCTCGTCACCGACATTGACGATTTCGCTCGGATGCTTGATGCGCTTCCAGGCCATATCGGTAATGTGCAGCAGGCCGTCAACACCGCCCAGATCTACGAACGCGCCGTAGTCGGTCAGGTTCTTGACGATACCCTTGATTTCCAGACCTTCGGTCAGGGTTTCGAGCAGAGCTTCACGCTCAGCACTGTTTTCAGCTTCCAGAACGGCGCGGCGGGAAACAACCACGTTGTTACGCTTCTGGTCGAGCTTGATAACCTTGAATTCGAGTTCTTTGTTCTCCAGGTGCGCGGTATCGCGAACCGGGCGAACATCTACCAGCGAACCAGGCAGGAAGGCACGGATGCCGGCCAGATCGACGGTGAAACCACCCTTGACCTTGCCATTGATAACACCCTTAACCACTTCCTCAGCTTCGAAGGACTTCTCAAGTACCTTCCAGGCTTCTGCGCGCTTGGCTTTCTCACGGGACAGACGGGTTTCACCGAAGCCGTCTTCCACAGCGTCGAGAGCTACGTCAACAACGTCGCCGATAGCAACTTCCAACTCGCCTTTTTCATTGAGGAACTGGGAGGCGGGGATAACACCTTCGGACTTCAGTCCGGCGTTAACGGTGACCCAGTCGTTATCGACGTCTACAACGGTTCCCTGGACGATGGAACCTGGTTGCATGTCAATTTCTTTTAGGCTTTCTTCAAAAAGATCCGCAAAGCTCTCGCTCATTATGTGTCCTATGTGATCAACGCAAGTTTACTCCGTGCTACCAGCAACACGGTCTGTTAGTTTCAATCCGGATCCAGCCAGTGGCTGGCCGATAACGCCGAATCCGGAATTTCAACAACAAAAAGGTGTAGTCAGGCCTGACCTGCTGCGGCCATAACCCTGACTAGCACCTCTTCTATACTCAACCCCGTCGAATCAATGACTTGCGCATCGTCTGCAGGCTTGAGCGGGGCGGCGGCGCGGTTCATATCCCGCTCATCGCGCACCCGTATCTCCTTTAAAAGGGCGTCAATATTAACATCGACCCCTGCGTCCTTCAACTGGCTGTAGCGTCTTTGCGCACGCTCTTCGGCACTGGCGGTCAGGAAGATCTTCACTGGCGCATCCGGGAACACCACCGTTCCCATGTCACGACCGTCCGCGACCAGCCCGGGAGGCTTCTGGAAATCGCGCTGGCGCTGCAGCAGCGCGTCGCGCACAGGCTGCATGACAGCCACCTTCGAGGCATTGTCGCCACAGGTTTCTGTACGTATATCTGCGGTGACGTCAACACCGGCCATCAGTACCTTTGCCGGCTCACCTGGTGGGGTTGGCTCAAACGCCACATCGAGGCCGGCGGCGACGTTTACCAGAGACGGCTCATCATCCAGGGACACGCCCTGGCGCTCCGCAGCCAGTGCCGTGAGGCGATACAGCGCGCCACTGTCCAACAGGTGCCACCCCAACCGGCGGGCGAGCATCTGGGTAATGGTGCCTTTACCGGAACCGCCAGGGCCGTCCACGGTAATAACCGGTGCCTTGCTTTCAGCCATTACTCAGCCCCTTCGGCGGCGATATTGATGCCAGTCTGCTTTGCCAACTCCACAAAGCCCGGGAATGAGGTGGACACGTTGGCGCAATCGCTCACCTCGATATCCCCTTCAGCCCGCAGGGAGGCGACGGAGAACGCCATAGCAATGCGGTGATCCCCGTGGCTATTCACGGTTCCAGCGGTCATCGTCTGGCCACCATCAATGACAATACCGTCTGGAGTCACGGTGGTTTCCACTCCAAGCGCGGTCAGGCCGTCTGCCATCACCTGGATGCGATCACTTTCCTTGACGCGAAGCTCTTCGGCGCCGCGCAAAACCGTTCTGCCCTCAGCGCAGACTGCGGCAATAAACAGCACGGGGAATTCGTCGATTGCCAACGGAACCTGATCCTCAGGGATGTCGATACCCTTGAGTTCGGCGGAACGAACGCGAAGATCAGCGACCGGCTCCCCGCCAATCACACGCTCTTCGAGGACTTCTATATTAGCCCCCATCATGCGCAGGATGTTAATCACGCCGACTCTCGTCGGGTTCATGCCAACGTGTCGGATGGTCAAGTCGGAATCCGGGGCAATACTCGCCGCAACGAGGAAAAACGCTGACGAAGAGATATCCGCCGGCACGTCTATGGCGGTAGCGGCCAAGCGACCGCCACCGGTCACGCTGGCCGTCGCGGTATCGCGATGCACGTGATAGCCAAAGCCTTCCAACATGCGCTCAGTATGATCCCGGGTAGGAGCTGGCTCGGTAACGGAGGTTACGCCCTCGGCATAGAGACCGGCGAGTAACAGGCAGGATTTAACCTGAGCACTGGCCACCGGCATCTCATAATGAATGCCGGTTAGCGCGTGCCCACCCCGGATTTTCAAAGGCGGCCGCCCGCCCTCGGCAGTGTCAATCACCGCACCCATTGCTCGCAACGGATCTGCCACACGCCCCATGGGACGCTTGGAGAGGCTTTCGTCGCCGGTGAGCTCGGAGTCAAACGGCTGCGCGGCCAGCAAGCCCGAGAACAGGCGCATGGCAGTACCGGAATTGCCCAGGTACAAAGGGCCGCGCGGCGCCTGGAGACCATTGATACCGACGCCGTGAATGCGGACAAACCCCGCGTCCGGCCCTTCTATGGTCACCCCCATGTCGCGGAACGCCTGCAAGGTTGCCAGGCTATCCTCGCCTTCAAGGAAGCCTTTCACTTCCGTGATACCGTCGGCAAGAGCACCCAGCATGATGGATCGGTGGGAAATGGATTTGTCGCCCGGCACGCGTATCTCGCCGGAAATCCGGCCGCCGGGTTGAAGACGGAACGTTACCTGTTTCTGACTGTTGTTTGTCACGTAAGCCTGTCCTGAAAGCATCTTGGAAAAATGTTCCCGCGCCGCCTTGGCGCGACTGAAAACCCGCAACAGAGTTGCACTGTCCTGATCGGCGATGGCGGTACGGAGCTGATCCAGATCGTGGGTAAAATGATCAATGACCCGCAACACCGCATCCCGGTTGGAAAGAAAGATATCGTGCCACATCACCGGGTCGCTGGCTGCAATTCGGGTGAAGTCCCGGAAACCGCCCGCTGCGTAGCGGAAAATATCCAGATTTTCGTCCTCGCCTGCCAGGGTATCCACCAGTGAGAAAGCGATAAGATGAGGAAGATGACTGGTGGCCGCCAGCACCTCGTCGTGATAGGCCACAGACATGGTCAGAACCGTCGCACCACAGCCTTCCCACAATGCCCTGAGCTTCTCCAGGTCGGGCTGACCAACGTTCTCCGCCGGCGTGAGTATGACCTTGTGATTGGAAAACAACTCAGGGTTGGCCGCGCGGATGCCGCTTTTTTCGGAACCGGCGATGGGGTGGCCGGGTATCACTTTCGCGGGCAGGTCGCCAAACACCTCTCGCACATCGTTGACGAAACTCGACTTGGTGCTGCCGACGTCCGTCAACACGGCGTTTTCGCCAAGATGGGGCCTGATTTCCGCCAGCACTGCCCGCGTTGCCTTAACCGGTACCGCCAGCACCACAAGGTCGCTGCCGGCCACAGCCTCAGCAACCGACCCGGCAGCTTCATCAATAACGCCTAATTCCGTGCCAAGCGCCAATTCGTCCGCGCGCTTGTCAGCGCCCACAACGGTAACCGCGAGGCCATTGTCGCGGATCGCTTTGGCCAGAGAACCACCAATCAGCCCAAGACCAATAACAGCAACACGCTGGAACAGTGGCTGAATCTCGGACACGTTACTCTCCCCGTCCGCTGGACGTATCCAGTGCACGGGCCAAAGCTTCGATAAACCGTACATTTTCTTCGGGCAAGCCAATCGACACCCGCAGATGCCTGGGTAGGCCGTAGCCACCAATCGGCCTGACAATCACACCCTGCTCCAGTAGTGACTGATTGATGTCAGCCGCCTGATCGCCCACATCCACAGCAATAAAGTTGCCGGCGGACGGAATGTATTCCAGACCCATTTCGTTAAAAGCGGACTCGAGCTGTTTCATCCCGGCTGCATTCACTTCGCAGGAGCGCCGCAGGTAATCTTCATCGTCCAGTACAGCCGTCGCCGCTACCAGAGCCAGAGAATCTACATTAAAAGGCTGACGTACACGATTGAGAACATTGGCAATGTCCGGCGAGCTAACACTGTAGCCAGCTCGCAGCGATGCCAACCCCCAAGCCTTGGAGAATGTCCTGGTAACGATCAGGTTCGGATAGCGCTTGAGCAACGACAGGCCATCCACATAGCCCTCCCCCTGAAGGTATTCACAGTAGGCTTCATCCAGAACCACCAGAACCCTGGGGGGAATACGGGCCAGAAACGACTCGATCGCCTCAGCGCCATGAACCGTGCCCGTGGGGTTGTTGGGGTTGGCCACAAACACCAGCGCGGTGCGATCTGTTATCGCCTCCACCATGGCGTCGAGGTCATGGCCATAGTCCCTGGCGGGCACCGACACACCTTTGGCGCCGATCGCCTGGGTAACAAGCGGGTATACCGCAAAAGCATATTGGGAAAACACGACTTCCGAAGAGGCATCTGCAAAGCACCGTGTGATCACCTCCAGGACATCGTTGGAACCGTTGCCAAGGGTAATCTGAGCGGGCGCCACGCCGTATCGGGCCGACAATGCCTGCTTGAGATCAAACCCATTGCCATCGGGATAGCGACAGAGCTCGTCCAGGGCTCCCTTCACCGCCGCCAGCGCCTTTGGGCTGGGCCCAAGAGGGTTTTCGTTGCTGGCCAGCTTGATGATGTTGTCGGGCTTCAGGCCCAACTCCCTGGCCAGCTCATCAATGGGCTTGCCCGGCTGGTAGGGGGATAGCGCCTGCACGCCTTTGACCGCCAGACTTTGGTAATCAATCGACATTTCGACCTTCCTCAGTCATTTGCGTTTCTGTCACAGGACCCCAATAGGATAGGACCCCAGGCGCTTCAACTCGACCGCCTCTTCATCGATCTCTGACAGCACCTTGCTGACCTGCGCATCTTCCACATGGCCCTCAAAATCGATGTAGAACACGTAGGCCCAGGTACCGCTGGGCGATGGGCGGGTTTCGATACGGGTCAGGCTCAGACCATGTTTGTGGAACGGCTCAAGCAATTGATACAACGCGCCAGGCTTGTTGCGCATGGACACCAGAATGGACGACTTATCGTTACCACTGGCCGGCACTTCCTCACGACCGATGATCAGGAAACGGGTGGTGTTGTCCGGACGGTCTTCGATACTGGTCGCCAGCATTTCCAGGCCGTAAAGCTCCGCCGCCATGTCGCCTGCGATCGCGGCCGTGCCCGGCTCTTCCGCTGCCCGCCTCGCGGCTTCGGCATTACTACTGACCGTGACCCGCTCGATACCGTAACGATGGGTATCCAGCCACTGCCGGCACTGGGCGAACGACTGCTGATGGGAATAAATGCGGACAATGTCCTGCCCCTGGTGCTTTGGCGACACCATCAGGTGGTGATGTATCCGCAACTGCACTTCGCCGCAGATCTTCAGCGGAGAGGACATGAACATATCAAGGGTATGGTTGATCATGCCTTCCGTGGAATTTTCCACCGGGACCACACCATAGTGGGCCGCGCCGGATTCCACTTCACGGAACACTGCATCGATGGCGGGCAAAGGCACGCTGACCACGGAGTGCCCAAAATGCTTGAGCGCCGCCGCCTGGGTAAAGGTGCCAATCGGCCCGAGGAAAGCGATGTGCATCGGCTTTTCCAGTGCCAGGCACGCGGACATGATCTCCCGGAACAGTCGGGCCATCTCCTCGCCGGACAGCGGGCCGGGATTGCTCTCCTTTATACGCCTCAAAACCTGGGCTTCACGTTCCGGACGGTAGAAGAATACATCCTCACCCGGGTTGGCTTCCATCTTCACGCGAGCCACTTCCTGGGCGCATTCCGCGCGCTTGCTGATCAGGTCCATGATTTCCTGATCCAGGCGATCAATATCGACCCTCAACTGCCCGAGACGGGCCTGCTCATCACTCATGATCAGCCCCGCTCCTTCGCAAACACGGTCATGTAATCAATCAACGCATCGACACCGGCTTCTGGCATGGCGTTGTAGACGCTAGCCCGCATGCCACCCACGGAGCGATGGCCCTTGAGGTTCAGCAACCCTCTCTCATTCGCACCTTTCAGGAAAGCACTGTTGAGCGCGTCATCTGCAAGGGTGAACGGTATATTCATCCAGGATCGGAAGCGCGGGGATATCGGGTTGGCGTAGAAGTCGTTCTCATCAATAAAACCATACAGTTTGCAGGCTTTACGACGATTGACCTCACCCATAGCCGTAACACCGCCCTGCTCTTTCAGCCATTTGAATACCAGGCCTGCGAGGTACCAGGAGTATGTCGCCGGCGTGTTGTACATGGAGTCATTATCCGCAATGACCTGATAGTTCATCATCGTCGGCGTGATCTTGAGCGCCTTGCCCAACAGATCCTTGCGAATGATCACGACCACCAGGCCGGATGGACCGATGTTCTTCTGGGCCCCGGCGTAGATCAGGCCAAATTTCGAGATGTCCAGCGGGCGTGACAGCATGGTGGATGACATATCCGCCACCAACGGCACGGAACCGCTCTCCGGCACGAAGTCGAACTCCAATCCGCCGATGGTTTCATTAGGCGTGTAATGCAGGTAAGCCGCATCGGTGCTCGTAGTCCAGCTATCCTGATCGGGAATGCTGGCAAAGCCACTCGATTCGCTGCTTGCCACGACATTAACCTGACCATAACGGCTGGCCTCGGCGATGGCTTTCTTCGACCAGATACCCGTGTTCACGTAGTCCGCAGACGTCTTGTCGCCCAACAGGTTCAGTGGAATGGTCGAGAACTGGCTGGACGCACCACCCTGCATGAAGAGTACGGCGTAATCATCTGAAACGCCGGCCAATTCCCGAAGGTCTTTCTCGGCAGTTTCGGCGATTTCCACGAACTCGTCACTGCGATGGCTCATCTCCATCACGGACATGCCGGTGCCGCGCCAATCCAGCATCTCTTCCCGTGCCTGTCGCAAAACAGGCTCCGGCAAGGTTGCCGGGCCTGCACAAAAATTATACGCCCTGCTCATCACTTCCTTCCTCACCGTCGACCTCTTCGGCATCGGTTTCGGCAATACGCTCAACACCCACGAGGCGTTCGTCTTCCTGGCTCAGTTTGATCAGGCGAACACCCTGGGTGTTCCGGCTCAGAACCGATACTTCGTCGGTGCGGGTACGCACAAGCGTGCCTTTGTCCGAGATCAGCATCATTTCGTCGCCTTCAAACAGCTGCAACGCCGTGACCAGGTTGCCGTTACGCTCGGAACACTGCATGGCGATAACGCCCTGGCTGCCCCGGCTGTAGGTCGGGAACTCGTCGAAGGTGGTGCGCTTACCGTAGCCGTTCTCACTGGCCGTCAGCAGAACCGCGTTTTCCTGCGGAATGATCAGTGACACAACATGATGCCCTTCCGGCATTCTAATGCCACGCACACCACGAGCCGTACGACTCATCGGACGTACCGCTTCCTCGTTGAAGCGAACGGCCTTGCCCGCCGAGGAGAACAGCATGACTTCCGCATCACCCTTGGTGATGGCCGTACCAATCAGGGTGTCACCCTCGTCAAGCGACAGAGCAATCAGACCATTGCTGCGCGGACGGGAGAAATTCGGCAACGGCGTTTTCTTGACCACACCCGCCGAAGTGGCCATCAGCACGTACTGGTCTTCCGGATAGTCACGAACCGGCAGGAAGGTGGTAATACGCTCCCCTTCTTCCAACGGCAGGATGTTGACCATCGGACGACCGCGGGACGCGCGGCTGGCCCGGGGAATCTCGAACACCCGCAACCAGTACACCTTGCCCCGGTTGGAGAAGCACAGAATGGTGTCGTGGGAGTTCGCTACCAGCAGTTTCTCGACGAAATCTTCGTCTTTCATGGACGTAGCGGCCTTGCCGCGACCACCACGGCGCTGGGCCTGATAATCTTCGACGGCCTGAGTCTTGGCATAACCACCGTGAGAGATGGTGACCACCAGATCTTCCTCGTCGATCAGATCGGCGATGGTCAGGTCACGCTTGGAGCTGGTGATTTCGGTCAGACGGGTATCGCCAAACTCGGTCACCACCGCTTCCAGTTCTTCACGGATAACCTGCATCAGGCGGTCCGGATCACCCAGAATTTCCAGCAGGTCGGCAATCTTCTCGAGAATGTCCTTGTACTCATTCTGGAGCTTTTCGGTCTCAAGACCGGTCAGGCGGTGCAGGCGCAGGTCCAGGATCGCCTGAGCCTGTTCTGGCGACAGGTGATAAAGGCCGTTGCGCAGGCCAAAGATCTCCGGCAGATCATCGGGGCGGCATGCGTCTTCGCCCGCCCGCTCAAGCATCGCCAGAACGTCACCCGGTGCCCAGCCCTGAGCCATCAGCTTCTCTTTCGCCTCGGCCGCAGCCGGAGACGCCTTGATCAGCGCGATGATTTCATCGATGTTCGCCAGAGCAACCGTGAGGCCTTCCAGGATATGGCCACGTTCGCGGGCCTTACGCAGTTCGTAAATGGTACGGCGGGTAACCACTTCGCGGCGATGCCGGACAAATGCGTCCAGCATTTCCTTGAGGTTGAGGATTTTCGGCTCGCCGTTGATCAGGGCGACCATGTTGATGCCGAAAACCGTCTGCAACTGAGTGTGGGCAAAGAGGTTATTAATAACCACATCCGGGTTTTCACCGCGACGCAGTTCAATCACTACCCGGATACCTTCCTTGTTGGACTCATCCCGCAGCTCGGAGATGCCTTCCAGTCGCTTCTCTTTTACCAGCTCTGCAATTTTCTCGATCAGCCGCGCTTTGTTCAGCTGGTACGGCAGCTCGGTAATAATGATGGCGTCGCGGTTGGTTTTCTTGTCGTGCTCGATTTCATGGCGGGCACGGATGTAGATGCGCCCACGGCCGGTGCGGTAGGCCTCAACAATGCCGGCGCGACCATTAATGATGCCCTGGGTGGGGAAGTCCGGCCCCGGAATATGCTCCATCAGGTCGTCGATAGTCATATCCGGATCATCAATCAATGCCAGGCAGCCGTTCACAATTTCCGTCAGGTTATGGGGCGGAATATTGGTGGCCATACCCACGGCAATGCCTGAGGAACCGTTTACCAGCAGGTTGGGAATCCGGGTGGGCAGTACGTCCGGAATCTGTTCGGTGCCATCATAGTTGGCCACGAAATCCACAGTTTCCTTGTCCAGATCCGCCAGCAGGGAGTGGGCAATCTTCTCCATGCGGATCTCGGTGTAACGCATGGCAGCCGCGTTGTCGCCGTCGATGGAACCAAAGTTACCCTGACCATCCACCAGCGGGTAGCGCAGGGAAAACGGCTGGGCCATACGAACAATGGTGTCGTAAACGGCCGAGTCACCATGGGGGTGATACTTACCGATGACGTCACCCACCACACGGGCGGATTTCTTGTAGGCCTTGTTCCAGTCGTTGTTGAGTTCGGACATGGCGAACAGTACGCGGCGATGCACCGGCTTGAGGCCGTCGCGCACGTCTGGAAGTGCCCGCCCCACGATGACGCTCATGGCGTAATCGAGATAGGACTGTTTGAGCTCGTCTTCAATATTTACCGGCAGGATCTCTTTGGCTAACTCACCCATCGAGAAAGGTTCCTTTGCATTTGCTGGAAGTCGTTTCAGGGCCGTTCAGAGCGCCCCATAGTTATTCTTTAACAAGCGGCCAATACTACCACATTCAACCCCTTAGCGGGGGATATGGCGGTGGCCGTCAGTCAAAAACCACAGTCTTGTTTTCGTAGGTAATCACACGGTCTTCAATGTGTGCCCGCAAGCCCCGTGACAGCACGTTTTTCTCCACATCCTTGCCCAGCCGAACCATGTCTTCAATGGAATCGCTGTGGCTGATGCGGACCACGTCCTGCTCGATGATGGGGCCTTCGTCCAGATCCTGGGTCACGTAGTGGCAGGTGGCGCCAATCAGCTTCACACCCCGGCTGTAGGCCTGATGGTATGGGCGGGCACCCGCAAACGACGGCAGGAAGCTGTGATGAATGTTGATCACCTTGCCCGGGTACTTCTCGCACAGACTGCCGGGCAGGATTTGCATATACCGGGCAAGCACCACTACATCGGCTTCATAGCCTTCTATCAGGCCATCCACTTCACCGAAAGCCTCGTCGCGGTTGTTCTGGTTCACCGGAATATGGTGATAGGGTATCTCATGCCACTCCACCATGCGCCGGAGGTCTTCATGATTGGAAATAACCGCCACGATTTCGGCATTGATCTCGCGGCTGTGCCAGCGATGGAGCAGATCCGCCACGCAATGGGATTCCTTGCTGCACATCAGGATCACTTTCTTGGGCTGGGCCGAATCAGCAATGTGCCAGTTCATATTGAACTCGCGGGCAATCGGCTCAAAGGCCGTGCGGAACTGGTCCAGGCCGAAAGGGATCGAGCTAGCCTTGATCTCATGCCGCATGAAGAACCACCCGGTCTGGGTGTCGGAGTGGTGGCTCGCCTCTGTAATCCAGCCATTGTAGGTCGACAGAAAGTTACTGACCTTGGCAACAATCCCCACCCGATCCGGGCAGGAAATCACAAGACGATAGGTATGCTCCATGGAAGCCTTTCCTTAATCTGATCCGGGATCACGGGCGCGCAATTTCACACCCTTAAAAATGACCGGCTATGATAGCTTATCTGAGCACCAGAAACGAGGCACAGAAACATGGATAGACACCCCCTACAGGTACGTACCCGAAAAGCCGTCGCGAGCCGCTCACTGGCCGCGAGAATGATGATCGCCCTGGCGCTGCTGCTACCTCTACAGCCGGTGACCGCAGAGGCCATTCTGGAAGGAGAGCGCCACCACCCGGTACAGGCCAGGAACGGCATGGTGGCCACCAGCCACACCCTGGCAACGGAAGTCGCATTGAACGTGCTGAAGAATGGCGGCAATGCGATGGATGCTGCCGTTACGGCGGGATTCGCCCTGGCGGTCACCCAGCCGCGCTCGGGCAACATCGGCGGCGGCGGGTTTATGCTCTACGCTCCGGGCAACGGCGAAGCGGTTGAGGCCATCGACTATCGGGAGAAAGCACCGGCCGCTGCCACCGAAACCATGTTCCAGGACGACGATGGTAACGTGGTCGAGAATCGCAGCCGCTTCACCCACAAGGCATCCGGTGTGCCCGGCACCGTCGCCGGCCTTGCGATGGCCCTTGAACGCCACGGCACGCTGTCGCTGGAACAGGCCCTGGCCCCGGCGATCAAGCTCGCGCGGGAAGGCTTTATTGTACCCGCACGCTTCACCGAGGGCCTGGAACAGGCGCGGGAACGACTGCAGCGCTGGCCGGCAACTCTCGCAACCTTCTATAAAGAGGACGGTTCTCCGTGGCAACCAGGCGAGCGATTTCGGCAACCGGAGCTTGCCGACACCCTTCAGCGTATTGCCGATCAAGGCGTCGATGGCTTCTATCAGGGCGAAACCGCGCAACTCATCGTCCAGGAAATGGAACGCCACGACGGCCTGATTACACTTCAGGACCTGAAGAACTACCGCCCCAGAATCCGCCAGCCGGTTCATGGCACCTACCGCGGACATGATATCTATTCCATGTCACCGCCCTCCTCTGGTGGCACTCACATTGTGCAGATTCTGAACATTCTTGAAGGCTACCCGCTGGCCGAGTTCGGTCATAACTCCACCGCCGGTATTCACCACATGGCCGAAGCCATGAAGCTCGCCTATGCCGACCGCGCGGAATACCTCGGAGATACTGACTTTGTGGAGGTGCCGCTAAAGGGCCTGACCAGCAAGGCCTATGCCGAAGCGTTGCGTAAAACCATTGATCCGGCCAAAGCCAGGCCTTCGACCGAGATCAGTGCCGGCAACCCCGGGGCCTATGAAAGCCCGGAAACCACCCACTTCTCCGTTGTCGACCGCTGGGGCAACGCAGTTTCCAATACTTACACCATTAATTTCAGCTACGGGTCCGGCATCACCGTTGACGGGGCGGGGTTCCTTTTGAACAACGAAATGGACGACTTCAGTGCCAAACCCGGCGAACCCAACGCCTATGGACTGATTGGTGGCGAAGCCAATAAGGTGGAACCCGGCAAGCGTATGCTGAGCTCCATGTCGCCGACCATTGTCAGGCGCGATGGTCGCAACTATCTGGTTACGGGAAGCCCCGGCGGGTCCCGAATTATCACGACAACCTTGCAGGTGCTGCTGAATGTGATTGATCATGGCATGAACATTCAGTCTGCGGTGAGTGCCCCAAGGATTCACCACCAATGGTTGCCAGACGAGATCCGCATTGAACAGGGCATCAGCCCGGATACCGTGAGGCTGCTGGAGGAAAAGGGGCACAAGGTGGTGACAAAAAGTGCCATGGGCGCCATCCAGAGCATACTGATCGATACTGAAGGAACCCTCTACGGCGGTGCAGACCCGCGCCGCAGCACATCTTCAGCCATGGGCTATTGAGGGGCACACAGCCCCGGGAGGCATTATGTTTTTATCCGTTCAACTGAGCTGCTACCCACTCACCGATGACTACAAGCCGCCCATTCGTGCCGTTATCGAGCGGCTTGAAAAAACAGGGCTGGAGATCTTTCCGGGCCGCATGAGCACCGAAATGTTCGGTGAGTACGACGAGGTAATGCGCGTGCTCTCAGACACCATGAAATGGTCGTTCGAGGAGTACGGTAAAGCGGTGTTTGTGGCCAAGATCATGGAAGGTGATCGCCGGCCACGCTAGGGCGCTTTTGAGCCAGGCCCAGACACTCGCTCTAGTCTGGTGTAACTTTCAAAACACGTCCGTCAGCATTATCCGTTAACAGATAAACCGAACCGTCAGGGCCCGTTACGACGGCCCTGATGCGTTCGCCCAGCTCACCGAACAGGGTTTCCACTTCCGTTGCTTCGCCGTCCGCCAACCGGACACGATGCACCTGCCGGGTCACCAGCCCGCCAACCAGCAGATCACCCTGCCACTGAGGAAACAGATCGCCGGTGTAAACGGTCATGCCCGAAGGAGCGATGGATGGCGTCCAATGCAGCAGCGGCGCCTCAACGCCCTCACGCTCCTCGAACGGGGTTACCCGCGCGCCGGTATAGTCCAGCCCATGGGTGGTGACCGGCCAACCGTAGTTGGCGCCCGGGCGAATAACGTTGATCTCATCACCACCCCGGGGCCCGTGTTCATGAGCAATCAGCCGGCCCTGTTCGCTGTCGTAGGCCAGCCCCTGCACATTGCGATGACCATAGCTGTAGATTTCACCCTGGTGGGTGTCGTGCCCTGCAAAAGGGTTGTCGTCCGGCACGCTGCCATCCGGGTTAAGGCGCACAATACTGCCAATGTGGTTTTGACGGCGCTGGGCCTGCTCGCGGTAGTCGAAACCGTCTCCGAGGGTTAACACCAGCGTATCATCCGGCAGCCATACCATCCGCCCTCCATAATGAGCGCTGCCCTTCTTGGCCGGTTGTACCCGGAATAGTTCGCTCACATTCTCCAGGCCCTGCTCTCCCAGTTGCCCCCTGGCCAAGCAGGTGTGATTGGCATCCATGGTGCCACAGGCATAACTCAGGTAAATCTGTCGGCTCTCCTCGAAGTCCCTGGCGGGAAGCACATCAAACAGCCCTGCCTGGCCGGATGCGAAAACCTCCGGCACACCATCCAGCGGTTCCGGCATCAGGTCGCCGTTGGCCGTCAGCATTCGCAACCGTCCCGGCCTTTCGGTAACCAGCATTCGCCCATCGGGCAGGAACGCCAGTGACCAGGGGTGCTCGAGGCCACTGGCCACGGCTTCAATCGCATAGCCTGGCGCATCATCCGCTACGGCATCAGATTCAGGCAGCGTCAGCCCGGCAACCATCAGCAACATCGCAACAGGCGCTGCCGAGGCTTTGCCATTTTTGCGGGGCAAACGAGAAACCAGAACGGCAAACAACAAACCAGAGAGAGCAGCCGTTACCAGCATGGCCAACAGTCCACCCATATCCCGTGTGGCAGCGATCAACGTAGGCATGGGCGCCAATGCATCCACAATCCGAAAAGTCGCCCACAGCGCGATCGCCGCGGCAAGCGGGCACAACCACAAACGGCCTGAAGGACCAGCCAGCCGAGCCACAAGAGACGCGGCAACCTGGGAGAACAGAAAACTGAGCCCGAAGAGGATGGCGTACAAAGGAGCAAAGTTCAGCAGATCCTGGGCTGTGGTTTGCAAACGGGTCGCCATACTGATTTCAACCCCCAGGCCTTCCAGCGCCTGGAGATTGAACTGGGTTTGCACAAGGCTGCCCAGCACCGAGCCCACAATCAACGCGACGATGAACGCCAGCACCACCCTGCCCCAGCCAACCGATGCTGCCATTACTTCTCTCCGGAAGGCTCCAGCTTGTCCTGGGTGCGCAACTCGAAGTCACTGGCATCGTGCCGCTCATGCAACTGCCTGCTCTCCTCGCCCCAGGTGCGGTTTACCATCAACCCCCGCTTCACCGCCGGGCGTTCTGCGATGTCATCGGCCCAACGCACCACGTTCTTGTAGGTATGCGCTTCCAGGAATTCCGCCGCTTCGTACACCTTGTTTTTCACCAGTGCGCCATACCAGGGCCAGATCGCCATATCTGCGATGGTGTATTCGTCACCCGCAATGTAGCGATTATCGGCCAGTTGCCGATCCAGCACATCCAGCTGGCGCTTCACTTCCATGGTGTAGCGGTTGATCGGGTACTCGTATTTTTCCGGTGCGTAGGCGTAGAAATGCCCAAACCCACCGCCCAGGAACGGCGCGCTGCCCATTTGCCAGAACAACCAGTTCATGGTTTCCGTGCGCGCCACAATGTCCGTCGGCAGGAACTCGCCAAACTTCTCAGCGAGGTAAAGCAGGATGGAGCCGGACTCAAACACGCGGACGGCCGGCTTGTGGGTGTGGTCCATCATTGCCGGGATCTTGGAGTTCGGGTTCGCGTTCACGAAACCACTGCCAAACTGCTCACCCTCGGTGATGCGGATCAGCCAGGCATCGTATTCCGCTTCCTTGATGCCCTTGGCCAACAGTTCCTCAAACATGATCGTGGCCTTCACGCCATTCGGGGTCGCCAGTGAATAGACCTGAAACGGGTGCTCCCCTACCGGTAACTCTTTCTCATGAGTGGGGCCGGCAATCGGGCGATTGATCTGTGAGAAGGCTCCGCCGCTCTCGGCATCCCATTTCCAGACTCTCGGGGGCGTGTAGGTATCATCGGTCATTCATTCTTCCTCAATTTAGTGGATCTATTGGTAACAAGGCCTCACGCGGCCAGTTCCTGGCGCATCATGTTCAGCAGTCCGCCTTCTATAACCATACGGACCTGACGCTCGCTGAGTTCATGCGTCAGTTCATAACGTTCGCCGTTACGGGTGTTTTTCGCAACAATGCTGTCCCCGGCTTTTAATGCTTCAACCAGCCCCTCAATCGATAATTCATCGCCCTGCTCGATACTATCGAAGTTCTCCGGAGTGACAAAGCTCAAAGGCAACACACCAAAGCTCGACAGGTTCTGCCAGTGTATGCGCGAGTAACTCTTGGCAATCACTGCTCGCACGCCCAGATAACGGGGAGCCAGCGCCGCATGTTCACGGCTTGACCCCTGGCCGTAGTTGTCACCGCCAACGATCAGAGAGCCCGTGTCCTGATGCTGTTTTGCCCGTTCCGGATAGGTCGGGTCCAGCCGGATATAAGTAAACTCACTGATGGCAGGAATGTTACTGCGAAACGGCAGTATCCGGGAGCCGGCAGGCAGGATGTCGTCGGTGGAAACATCGTCACCAACCTTGAGCAGAACCGGCGCCTTCAACGAGTCAGGCAGCGCCTCAAATGTCGGCAGGGTGCTGATGTTTGGCCCCTTCTCCACCACGGTCAGTTCCGGGTGTTTCGCCGGCGGGCGGATATTGCGATCATCGACATAAAAGGTGCTGCGCTCGTCGAACACAGGATAGTTCATGTCGAGATCACGTGGGTCAGTAATCACGCCGGTCAAGGCAGAGGCCGTGGCTGTTTCGGGGCTACACAGACAGACCTTGTCTTCAGAGGTACCCGAACGGCCGGCAAAATTCCGCGGAACAGTGCGCAGGCTGATCTGATCCGTTGCCGGCGCCTGCCCCATGCCAATGCAGCCATTGCAGCCGGTCTGATGCAGGCGCGCCCCAGCGCTGAGCAGATCGGTAAGATGACCCAGTTCAACCAGGTTTTCCAGAACCTGACGCGATGTGGGGTTGATATCGAAAGATACTCCCTCGCGAACCTGGCGGCCTTTGACCATCATCGCAGGAACTGCAAAATCCCTCAGGCCAGGATTCGCAGAGGACCCAATATAGGCCTGGTAGATTGGCTCGCCAGCCACTTCCCTCACCGGAAACACCTTCCCTGGACTGCTGGGGAGTGCAATCAACGGCTCCAGTTTTCCCAGATCAATCTCGTCATGCAGGTCGTAGGTGGCACCGCGGTCGGCTTCCTGCCTCTGGAAATCGTCTGCCCGCTGTTGCTGCCTGAGAAAATCCCGCACCGCATCGTCCGCCGGGAACACCGTAGCGGTGTGTCCCATCTCCTGCCCCATGTTCGCGATCACATGGCGGTCCATCGCGGACAGCCCTTTCAGGCCTGGCCCGTAATACTCGATAATGTTCCCGGCACCGCCCTTCACCCCGTGGCGGCGAAGCATTTCTAGGATGACATCCTTGGCGCTCACCCAATCCGGCAATTTCCCGGTCAGCTTCACGCCCATGACCTTGGGCATGTTGAGATAAAACGGCTCTCCACACATAGCCATGGCGACAGCCAGACCGCCAGCCCCCATTGCCAGCATTCCCAGCGAACCGGCAGCGCAGGTATGGCTGTCGGAGCCAAGAAGGGTCTTGCCAGGTTTCCCAAAGCGTTCCATGTGCACCGGATGGCTGACGCCGGACCCGGCCGGGCTGAACCACAGGCCGAACCGCTCGCAGGCACTGCGCAGAAACAGGTGATCGTCAGGGTTGCGGTTGTCGGTCTGCAGCAGGTTGTGGTCAACGTACTGCGCGGACAATTCAGTTTTGACCTGGCCAAGCCCCATGGCCTCCAGCTCGAGCATAACCAGGGTACCGGTTGCATCCTGGGTCAGCGTTTGATCGATGTTCAGCCCGATTTCCTCGCCGGCCTTCATCGTTCCCGACACCAGGTGTGACTCGATCAGCTTCGTGGCAACATTGCGCGGTTGATTCTTCGTCTGTTTCGTCATCGGATGACCTCCATGCGAGCCAGATTTCAGACATTCATGCCCTTCACTATAGATCCCGTTGGCCAACCCTGTCGTCAGGACTGGGGAAAACACAGCTCCTTGCTTCGAGACGTCAGGCTACTCCACTTGGGTTTGCTGGTGTTGCGTACTTTTTTCAGATAGGTGGTCACGTCGCCGAAGTGCTTTTCCGTGGCACCCATCCCGGTTGCCTCGTCCCGGTGAACACCGGACATAAACATCAGTGCCTTATATTCATCGCCTCCTTCATCAAGTGTGCCGCTGAGCATCTTCAGATGTGAGGCGCAAAAGATGTGCAGGTTGCGCTTATCGTAATCGACCTCCTGGGACCAGCTATTTAGGCTGAATACAGTCAGAACGACGAAAACGCATAGGGTTGGCTTCATGAGGCTTTTCTCCTGGGACCAACAATGGATGTAAGTGCGCTGCCACTGTAGCAGACAGATTAAGGCCCGTATGGGGAGATCAACTCCCCAGTGCTTGGGAACGTTAGCTACGCCTACAGCGGTTTGCGCTAATATAGTGATTACCTGTCGCGTTTACTGGACCAGGCCAAGCCTGAATTGGAATCAGGGTCATAATAACAAGGGGGACTGCCATGAAACGAATTGCTCTCGCATCTGCCATCGGTATCGTTGCCTTCACGGCCAGTGTTTCTTTTTGGCTGAGCCAGAAGGCCCCCTCTGTCGATACCGCAAAATCCATCAGCAACCCGCAAGCTACCCAGGCACTGACTCAAGAGCCGCAATCGACCAGCCAGAATCAGAGCAGCGGGCTCACAGCCGAGCAACAGGCTTTACTGGAAAACCCGGAAACGCTGAAACTGGCCAATCGGCTCGACTTTGAGGAAGAACTGCACACCTTCTTTGCGAAAGCCGATGGCCTGTCTTCGGAAGAGCGCGCGGCGGAGGCAGCGATGCTGGAACAGCGCCTGGCCGACTACCAACGCAAGGGACAGGTCAGCGCAGCAGAGAGCCTGATGGTCCGCATTGCCATGACGAAACTCACGATCGAAGACGAAGCCGCTCAAAAACAGGCCCTGCAAGGCCTGATTGACCGACAGAATGCCGCTGCGCAGGCACGCAAAGAAGAATGGCTGGCCAAACCCAGGCCGGAGTTTGAAGCCTATAAGCAGCAGGAGAAACAAATCGTGAAAGAGGTGATGGCAATGGACAAAGTGCCTGCGGGACTGACCCGCAACGAATACTTACGTCAGCGATTGCTGGAAGCCCGTGTGGCTGCCAACAAGAATGGCGATGCGCCTCAATAGCGCATCACCATCCCTATCGGCAAGTTCCCCGATTCCGAAGAGCCTGATACCCAATGTTCTACAGAAGCTGATCAAGTGCCCAATAGAGCGGATTGAACGGCTTGTTGTAGTCAGCCTGCTGATCGGTTTCAGAGGCCTGCATGACTGCACCGCTTCCGTTCAACACATTGGCCACAAAGTCGTCCAGCTCCAGTCCCGCTTCCTGAATGTCTGAGTTGGCAAACTCAATGATGGTGGTGCAGTGGCTCTCGTTCACATCGCGGAACCATGGCAGGTAGTACCCAAAATTATTCAGGTTGGACAGGGTGCCCTTCAGGCGTTCTGTATCCGTATACCAGCGCTCGTGGATCAACGCCTCCTTGGTAGCCTGATCCGGCGCATTTTCGATTTCCGGATAGAAACGCTCATAGGAATATGAGGAGTAATTCAGATCCTGCCAGAAGTGTGTATGCCCCATCCGATCATTCGGCAGCTCTGCAGAAAGGGCCGTATACAATGAGCCGAGATCATTCAGGTTCATCAGTGGAAGCCCGTCGCTGAGGTATTCCAGCGGACCGTTGGGCTGGTCCAGCCCCCAGGCGTTACGGATAAACGACTGCAGCAACACCGACGGATAAGTGTCCGGGTCCGAACCTGTTGGCGCACTGAAGGCCGGCCCGGAATCGTTGATCATGTACCCCCGGTTCGGCTCCATATCACGGCGGGTCGGATGGTAGTTGGTCAAACTGCCCAGGCCGCCGGCACTGCATCCGGTCGTTAGCAACTGCTTCGGCCGCTGCAGATTATCCTTCACCCACGAAATGGCTGCGCGGGTGTTGCGAAGACCATTGTGATGCCAGATCAATGGCTCAGCTTCACCCTCCGGGTCCTCGTACACGGCCACCCTGTCACCGGAGTAGACATCGCCCGTGCAGTACGGAATATAAACCATGTTCCAGTTCTGGGTCTTGACCGATGTCAGTGGGTTCAAGCGCACCACAAACGGGCTGACCAGGCTGGCGCTCGGGTTCGTCAGGCTCATATAGTCATCCGGGATGCCATCCGGATTGCGAGCTCCCCGGATACCCGTCTGGCCCGAGCAACTTTCATAGTCCCAGCAGGCACCGCCCCCCTCCAGATAGATAATGGTATTACTGGTATTCGGCACGCGGTTCACAAAGAATTTGTACTCAGAGCCGTTACCACAGACAGCACCGGTTTCAGGCGCCAGGAGAATGGTTTGCCAGGCGTAATAGTTGCCCGGCGAAAAGCCATCGTTGAAACCCGCCGGGTTAGCCAGTAGCGGATAGTCACCCTGACGCTGGGCCGCCGTAACGGGGTTGTCAGCTGCTGGTGGACTGACAAGGTTCCCCAGCGTTCGCCAGAAACCGTAATCCCCCAGTTCGGCCATTGCCGGCCCTGTGACACCCAATAGAATAAGAACAGCTAGCAGTTGGTTCATGATGCTGGTTTTCACAGGCATTCCTCCTTGATTGTTGTTATCGGGGCGCAGGCGATAATCAAGCTCAGCCCCTGAATCGAAACTAGACGTGACACACTGTCATTTCAATAAATGCCCGTAGAACCATTTGTCCTAAAAAATGGTCGGTAATAGCGTTATTGAAAAATGTAAAGGAAATGACTGAATTGGAGAGAACTACCCACTCTACTGCCTACTTAATATTGGCCCAATGGGACTAAGAGCACTTTCATCACGACATAAAACATAACAATTTGGCACTATTTAGAAACTAACTTTCTAAATTAAAATAGATATTTAGATCAACACTTGGCAGGCAGGGTTTAACACCAGGCGACTGTGGTTCGCTTTATTCAGCGATTACATTAAGGGAATATTTGATGCTGGAAAGCAGTTACAACGAGGTTTTGGTCGCCTGCTCTATTATCATTGCCGTCCTTGCGTCCTATACGGCCCTGAATATGGCCAGCCGTGTAACCAGCGCATCCGGTCGCCCAGCCGTCCTGTGGCTGATTGGCGGCTCCATCGCGATGGGCTTTGGCATCTGGTCCATGCACTTTATCGGCATGCTCGCCTTTCGCCTTCCCATCGAACTAGGCTACGACGTTCCCCTCACCCTGCTTTCATTAGTCATCGCCATTGCTTGTTCTGCGTTCGCCCTTTACCTGGTCTGTCAGGACACGCTGCCCTGGGGCCGGTTGGTGTCGGGCGGTTTACTGATGGGCCTGGGCGTAGCCAGCATGCACTACATCGGTATGGAAGCATTGCTCATGCATCCGTATATTTTCTATGTACCCTGGCTGGTTGGGCTATCCGTCGTTATCGCCATTGTCGCGTCCACAGCAGCGCTCTGGCTGGCCTTTCGACTGCGGGAAGAAACCAAGCGCGCCACCTTCAGCCGCATTGGCGCGGCCCTGGTTATGGGATGCGCCATTATCGGCATGCACTATACGGGAATGGCTGCCTCCAAATTTCCGATCGACAGCTTCTGTGGCGCGGCCAACAGCGGGATTGATACAAAGTGGCTGGCTGTGCTGGTCATCATTGTCAGCCTGTCGGTGTTCGCCATCGCACTCATCGTGTCAATGCTGGATGTGCGCACAAGCCGCCTATCCAACTCACTCGATGACGCCAATAACGAACTTATCAAGCTCGCCCTGCAAGACAACCTGACCCGCATACCAAATCGTGTTCTGTTGGGTGATCGGCTGGAACAGGCGATACACCGGGCCGAGAGAAACAACAGTGAATTCGCCGTGCTGTTTCTGGACCTGGACGGTTTTAAAGCGATCAACGACATGCACGGGCACCATGTCGGAGATCTGTTACTAAAGGACGTGGCGAACCGCCTGCTCGTCAACAAACGTGAAGGAGATACAGCCGCGAGGCTTGGGGGGGACGAGTTTGTCCTTCTACTGGAGCCAAGCTCACCGGAAAGTTCCGCCGTATTTGCGCAACGATTAATCGATTCCATCGAGCAACCCTACGAGGCCTCGAATACCCCCCTTCACATCTCCACCAGCGTCGGCATCGCAATTTACCCCCAGGATGGTAAAACCGAACATGAGCTGATGGTGAATGCCGACGCAGCGATGTACCACGCCAAAAAGCAGGGTCGCAACGGCTACTGTTTTTTTGAGCACGGCATGAACGCCGATGTGCACCTACAGATGCAGATGCAGCAAAATCTGCGGCATGCCGTCACCCGCAACGAACTGGTTCTGCATTATCAGCCCAAATTTATTGCACCAAATGGCCCCATGACTGGATTCGAAGCGCTGCTGCGGTGGCAAAGCCCGGATCATGGCTTCCTGCCACCGGATCGTTTCTTGCCGTTGGCGGAAAGCTCGGGGCTGATCGTGCCCATTGGTAACTGGGTCATCGATGAGGCCTGCCGGCAAATGAAAGCCTGGCAAGACCAGGGCCATCATGACTGGAGCATGGCGATCAACCTCTCCGCAGTTCAACTGGAACACAGCAGCCTGGTGGACGTAGTTCGCGATACACTGAAGAAACACTCCCTGGCCCCGTCGAACCTGGTGCTAGAAATCACCGAAACGACGGCCATGCGTAATGCTGAGGCAAGCCTCAAAGTGCTGAACAAGCTGTCTGCGCTTGGCGTGTCCATTTCCATTGATGACTTTGGTACGGGCTATTCAAGCCTGCTCTATCTGAAACGTTTGCCTGCCAATGAGCTGAAGATCGACCGCGGCTTTATTACCGAACTGGCCCAGGACAACGATGATGAAGCAATCATTCAGGCAATCATTGCTCTGGGCAAAACACTGGGTATGAGGATTGTCGCAGAAGGTGTTGAAACAGCAGAACAACAAGAGCTATTGACCCAGCTTGGCTGCAATACCCTGCAAGGATACCTGTTAGCGCGGCCTGCCTCGCCAGAAGCGTTGCTTGAGAAGATTGCTCACATGACCAAACATACTGATTCAGCTCTCGCTACTTAGATGAGCGGAGCGGCATGAGAATGCCAATGCTGACTACGATGTCCTGTGGAAACGACGATGCAGCTCATGCACCTGTTCCGCAAGGGGACCTATATCGACGCAGAAATGCAGGTGCCGTCCATCGGCCGCGTACTGATGCGGTTGATTATATTTTGCTGGCTTCGGCTTCAGGCCCGCGCCCACCGCGCAGCACCAAATATAGCAGCGGGCCGGCAGACACAAACACTGCTGTCAGAATAAAAAACGGGATGAGATAGCCCAGCCCTTTGCCACGACTTTTACCATCCTGGTACATCCAGACACAGGCCAAAGCAGCGAGAATGTAGAGATCAATAACAACCTGGGCTGTGTCCGGGCTGGACATGAGCCGAACGCCAAAAGCTAAAAGCGACTGCTCTGCTCCGGCCATTACCCAAAAGGTAAAACCCATGAACAGACAGAGAATGATTAGGGGTAAAGTCGATACTCTCATGATCTTCCTTGATTGAGGTTTAAGAAATATAACGCCCTGGCTTCGCGGCGTGCCGGATCGCCAGCGTAGGCGCGTCCCACAACAGCCATTGGTTAAGCTGCTTCGAAGTCCAGAGGATGGATTCCATCTAGGTTGACCGTGTTTCGGGCTACCCAAAGGTCATACATGTCCTGCATCGCCAACCAGCTCTCAGGAGTGCGCCCGAGAACCTTGGATAGCCGAAGCGACATTTCCGGGCTAATACCACTATCCCCTTTTAGCAGTCGAGACAATGTGGAGGGCGAGACCCCCAGGCTGGACGCAAGCTGACGGGAACTGATACCGAAAGGCTCCAGATACACCTCCCGTATGAATTCACCAGGATGCGGCGGATTATGCATAGTCATCAGTGATAATCCTCATAATCAAGAATGTAGGCGTTGCCGTCCTGAAATTCGAACGTCATGCGCCAATTTCCATTAACCCGAATCGACCACCGCCCTTTGTCTCCACCCTTCAATGGATGAAGCCGAAAACCAGGGATATCCATGTCTTCCACCGAAGTGGCGGTATCCAGAGTGACATGCTCCCATCTAGCTTAACCATTTTCAGCTTAGTAAATTTTGTCGATGATCCCCGGCGGAAACCGCCTGTCGTGGATGGAAAAAACATTTAAACCCAGTGGCTCTCATAGAGCCCTGCATCATTGGATGATTGTGCCTATTCGTGCAGCCAAGTAAGCCACGATATCTGCCAACAAATACCGAAAGCACACTTTGATAGCAGTGGCATTCCCGAGAAAGTTCTTTCGCCTAAAACGCTGTTTCACTGGAGCCGGCTATTCAATCATTCTGAACTGTCCACCGGTTGACAAGCAGGCCTCCTTCACTTGCTCCGGCTCTGAACCATAGAGGTAGTCATGGGTATCCGTTTCCCCTATCGCACTCTGATGACGACAAATAGCCTGGCGGGTCGAACTGTCACAGCTGGCAATCAATTTATTGCCACCTTGGGAGCACTGCGCCTTGAACTGCTCACTTTTACTGCGACTGTTAAGCTTATAGTCGACACAAATGAAATTCCCGGGGGCATAGCAACTTAATCGAAAAACGCCTTCATCATCACTGTTAACAGTCTGATTGACGTTTCCTGCTCCCTGAGCCACCTGCTGCTGCATTGCATTCATGTTTTTGCCATCACCTCCGGCCAACACATCGGCGGCAAACGCACTGCCAATATCGACTTTGGAGGTATCTGAAATTCCCGATGTACCGACCACCGCAGCACCAGCAGCCAATGCTACAAACTTCCCGAAATCATCGCCTCCGCTCGTTTCGATGCCATCATCGATCAATTGGCCATTGGCATAAAATTCCGTGAACTCACCTGTTTTTCCACCCAACATGGCCTGTCTGCGTACCCTGAATGCGCCATCCCGTTTGCCGTCCAAATAAGTTCCTACATAGGCTTCATTGTTATCGTCAGGCGCCGTACTTTCTCCGTATGTCTTGCCGTTGCGCTTGCCATCTTCCCAGTAGCCAACAGTCAAACCTGTCATGCCATTCGTCCATGCCCCCGCGCCATTCAGGTTTCCCTCCACAAAATGGCCGATCCAAACATTCAATACTTCACCTCCCCCCCACGGTCTGGGTCTCTGTATGGCACCAAACCCGTCCAGTCGCCCGCTTTTGAATTCGCCAATGGACTTGACGATCATCGCGTTGCTATGGCCCCAGATATTTATACCAAAACCGTGTCTCTGCGCCCGGTCATTATAGTCACCGTATCGATGCCACTGAAAACCGTTTTCATGGAACTCCGTCGTAAGAAGACGGGCGATACGGGCCTCGCCTGGAGCATCGCCAAGCTGGATAATTGGGCTACCATCCTCCAGTGTCATGGTAAACACCCCCTCAATCATTACGCCCTGCTCGAACCGGCCCACAAATTGCGCGTTAAGTTTTTCATCGACCGCTTTACCAACCCCGTGAGCAAGCCCGTCGACACATCGCCCTTTAATAAAGGTCCAATCGAACTGATCCGGAGCCGCATCCTGGTTGACTATAAAAGCGCCACTATCCACCAGAGTACATTCCGTCTGTGAATCGACATGAGGGTAACGAGCCGCTACTGTCGGACCATAACCGGCACGAACAAGGTTGATAGCCTCCATCATTTCCTGCTTGTTAAAACGAGCCTGGAAGTTACTGATGATGGCGTCATTGCGAGGACCGAAGGTGAGAGCGTAGGACTCGCCAAGTAAGTATTCAGCCATAGCAATGGTCCGAATTCTTCCCTCAAGGTCTTGTAGTTCGGGTTCAGTGATATAGGGGTTGGGGCCCATATCTTGCAGGCCAGAAACAAGATCTTCGTGATAACTCAGCGCGCAGCCAGCCAATACTAACGACACGACTAACAACAGAGTTGCGACAATGGCTTTAGACATCATTTCCCTCGACAGTATTTAGAAGTTAGAAGCCGGTCCATGCAGAAGCACGAAACGCCTATCGGCCAACAGGGCACTGATGAGCGCTCATCCCAGTCATCAATTTCCTTAACCGAATCAACAAGCTGATCAAAGAAACCAAGCGATAGCCTCTCAAACACAGCCTCGGCGGAGGCTAGTCACCGGATGACGCCTTGCTTACCGCCCGGCTTCGATATCACTACTGATTTAACGCTGAAATAAGCGGCCTTTGCGTAGCGAAGCGGAGAAAAGGCCGTCCGGTGGAGGGCCTTCAGGCCCGGAACGTATTTGACGCACTTGTTACATGCTGAATTCTGTCACAAGCTCGGTACACAACCCCTCGCCGTAGTTGGCGGCGACACGCACATTGAGCCAATTGCTAGGCATATGAAAATAACTACCGGTAAGCTCTCCCCGGGTTTTGATCGCAAGCGGCAGAGATATTTCCTTGCCTTCCTCTGTACCTTTCATCGTAGCCGACAAGACCAGCAGTTTTAGCTCCATGCCATCGAATTCCCGGGGCGCCCTAACGTGATACATACCGGAAGCTGGGTCGGAATCTAGAGTAATCGTGACGGCCTCGTGCTTTCGGGAAGACGACTCTAGGCATTCCCCAGCGGAAACGCCGCTGCAAAGTGCTGATAGAAATATACAAGTTAACAGTTTCATAGGCATGTAACGCTCCGCTAATGTGCGCCGCCTGCGGCGTCACCATTGAGCGGCTTGATACTGATTGAGCCTTCTCCCCAGCCCAGCGGTTGCCCGCTAAGCTGGAAGGCGACCAAGCTCTACAAGGGAGAAGACTCAATGAACTTTTACCATAGCACCCACCGCCATTATTGTG
>Ga0189291_100224_pt1 | contig 36935 bp, 38 predicted proteins | sample UW1redminimetaG_FD_130331 | JGI IMG/M metagenome (GOLD analysis project Ga0189291, IMG submission 130331) | Marine microbial communities from the Costa Rica Dome - UW179B-red mini metaG | ecosystem: Environmental > Aquatic > Marine > Oceanic > Photic zone | place: Costa Rica: the Eastern Pacific... | reverse complement strand
ATGGCGGCAGTGGCGATGACACCGTCGATGGCGGCAGTGGCGATGACACCGTCGATGGCGGCAGTGGCGATGACACCGTCGATGGCGGCAGTGGCGATGACACCGTCGATGGCGGCAGTGGCGGCGATCCGTTGGATGGCGGCACCGGCGCAGGCGAAACATACGTTTTGGCCGGCACGGATGCAGGACATTTCGACCTTGATCCGGACACCGGCGAAGTTACCAACAAGGATTGGTTCACGCCAAACTACGATCAGGTTTGGGATACCAATGGCGATCACATCTACGAGGTTTCCGTGCTTGGTCTGGACGCAAACGGCGAAGAGATCAGCGCCAGCTATTTTGAACTGGTTGTGACCCCGACAGACACGTTCTGGCAGGTTGGCGATGCGCCATTGGACGATGGCGGCGACACCGATCCGGGCGATGAACCGGGCACTGGCGATGACATCGATCCCGATGGCGGCACAGGCGGCGACACTGGTGGCGATACCGGCGGCACGGATGAGGCTGTCTTGCGCTTTGCCCTCGAAGGGCCGGACGCGGGCCATTTCGATGTGGACAATGACACCGGCGAGGTCAGCAACAAAAGCTGGTTCACCCCGTCATATGATCAACTGTGGGACACCAACGGCGACCACATCTATGACGTGTCGGTGGTGGAGTTTGACGAGGCGGGCGATGAGATCGGCCGCGATGCGCTGCAACTTGTGGTCACGCAAACCGATAGCTTCTGGCAAGATGCCCCTGCCCTGGCAACGGGACCAGAAGAGATGACAGGCGAAGAGATCATGGCGGCGCTCGCCCTGCCGGAAAGTGCCGATGACAGCCTGATGCCGCCGGATGATCCCGATGAAATGGAAGACCCGTTGCTGGGCTTCTAGGCTGGGGCGGTTGGCCCTTCGCGCGCCGCGCCAGCGTGCCGCTACGCCCGCAGAATGGCCGCGCCCTCAAAGGGCGGTACGTCGGCGGCGGTTATGGCTTCGCCTTGCAAATAGGCCGGTTCGGCCAGCCGCGTGAGCGGATCAAAGGTTCGGCCCGCCTCTGAGCCATCAAGCCACCGCCAAGACGCGTGGCCCTGCAGGCGGCATATCCGGCCCGCCGCATGCACCAACAACACCATCTGATCAATCATCCCTGCCCGCCCGGCGGTGATGTTCAACGGGACCGGCGCATCGGGATGCAGATCCGGGATATGCATGATAGGGGCATGGCTGAGCGTCAGCCGCGCATGAGACAGCCCGCGCCGCTGCATCAGGTGAAGAATGGAAATTTCCAGTGGGAAATAGCCATCGATGAAATCGTCAAAACGACCCGTCGCTTGCGATCGCACAACAGCGTCCATCATCAGAACAAGCCAAAGTATTCTTGCTGTTCCCACTCCGAAACGGTCATCAGGTACCGGTCCCATTCAGCGCGTTTGAGTGTGGCCAGGTAGGATGTGAATTCCGCACCAAAACTTTGCCGGATGTGGCCTGATCCGTCAAAGGCTTCAATCGCCGCCAGCAGGCTTTGCGGCAACCGGTCTGCGCCTTCGCCGTAAGGGGATTCCGTGGCAGGCGGCGCAGGTGTTTGGGATCGCAGCCCGGCCAGCCCCGCATAAATTTGCGCGGCAAAGGCGAAATGCGGATTTGCGGTGGTGTCGGCCACACGGTTTTCAATGCGCGACGCGGCGTCACCGGGATACATCAACGCCCGCACCATCGCGCCGCGATTGTCCCAGCCCCATTGAATGCGGTTCGGGGCCAGTTGGAAAGGCGTGAACCTTTTGTAGCTGTTCACGGTCGGGTTGGTCAGCAGGCAAGTGGCAGTGGCATGGGCCAACAAACCCGCGATCCAGCCATCGGCTTGCGGCGTCAGCCCGCCATCTGCCTTTGGCACGAATACGTTCTGGCCCGTGTCGTTTGCAATCAGGGACTGATGGATGTGCCAGCCGTTCGCCGCCGCATTGGGCAGGTTGGGTTTGGCCATGAATGTGGCATGGAGCCCCCGCGTCTGGCAGACCTCCTTGACCATTGTGCGAAACAGCACAAACCGATCCGCTTGGGTCTGCGGGTCTGACGGGGCAAAGGTGAACTCGAACTGGCTTGGCCCCATTTCGATTTCCATCGAACGCGGCTCAAGCCCCATGGCATCGGCGTTGCGGCGCAGATCATCCAAAAGATCCTGCGCTTCGGAATAGCGGGTTTCGCTGAGGTATTGATGGCCCTGGGTCAGGTTGGATGTCTGCACGGGCGCGGGGGGCATGGTGGCTTGCGCATGTCCCAGCGCGGCATCGCGCAACTGAAAAACCTGAAACTCGACCTCAAGCCCAAAGACCGCCTGATAGCCCGCAGCGTCCAGATCCGCCACCGCCTTGGCCAGTACTGCGCCGCAGGCAAAGGGCACCTCGGCGCCGCATCGGTCCAGAACATCGCAAAGCAAAATCGCTGAATGGGGCGACCATGGCAGGATGAAAAACCGCGCCGGGTCCGGTCGGATCAACACATCACCCGCGCCTGCCAAGGGCAGATCCGCGACCTGCGCCCCTTCGGTCCAGACCGGGAAGACGGTGCTGTTGGACGTGTCTTTGAGCAGCAGCGTAGAGGGAATGCCGATGCCCTTTTCAAAGGCGGTTTCCAAAGCGCCGGCGACGACGGTCTTGCCGCGCAAGATACCGTGTTGATCGACAAAACAGATGCGCAGGGTCTCAACGCCCTGTTGCGCAACGGTTTCAAGGACATGCGAAATGAGTTCTGCGCGGGTGTTCATAAATACTTAAACCGATGCGTCCCAAGGGCATTCTGCCCGCCGTGCAATATCTGCCGCATGGCTTGCGCTTTGCCAGTTGGCGGTCGGCGCGATGGCGTCGTTTGACAGTGGGCCAAGGATCCCCGTTACATCCGCCCGGCCTTGCATCGGCAAATCCTCAGGCCGCTCCGCCGCGAGATCTGCAATCGCCTTTCGCAACATCCGCCGATAACGGATGATCGCCACATCACTGCGGCCCAGATGCTCTTGTCTCCGGTCCTGAATTGCGCCCATCCCTTCAACCGCCCATTGATCATGCACGTTAATGTCCAGACCCATGCCTGTATAGGTCAGGGTCTCCTGTTCGGCCGGATCGTAGTGATAGTTGTTGTCGCGGTTCTTCAGTGGCGCGTAATCCGGCAAGCTGTGCTCCTTGAGCCGCTGTTCTCGCATCAGTTCCTTGTTCACGGGGTTTTTAAAGCTGGTGAAGATCGTGAACCAATAGCAGTTTTCATCGTCGATCGGCACATGCCACTGGGTGATCGTCATCTCGCGCGACATCGGAATGCAGATCGCCTCGGGGAATATCTGGTTGGTCACGCGGACATGGGTCAGGTCGTTGTCCATATGGCGCAGCGCGGTGATCTTGAGGCCATAGTCGGTCTCGTCCACCTTGATCTCTGGCCGTGGGTATTCGCGCAGCACCTGCGTCATGGGCATGTCGGTATGGGCCGCCTTGTCGCGGAATTGTTTGCCATAGCTGTCGCTTGGGTCTTCGTCCTCCAGGAACCTGTGCAGGAACGAGGCATGGGCCGGATCAATACCGATCTCCAATGCCTGAAGCCAGTTGCAGCGCCACAGGCCTTTGAACGCAAAAACATGGCTGTCCGGTGCGCGGAAACAATCAAAGTTCGGGAACTTAGGCGGATCGCCAGGCCCCATATAGGCAAAGACCGCCCCTTTGATCTCATGGACGGGATAGCTCGGTCCGTTTGGATCAAGGATGATCTCTTGCGGTGCGGGACAATAGGCCGGTGGCTCTCCCTCCGGTGCGATGCGTGTTCTCAGGTTCAGTGTGCCGCTATCGGCGCGAACAAGGGCCAGACGTTCACCCAGCAGATTGACCGCAACGGGAAAATCGCCCCGCAATTCGTCGCTTAGCGCGGCAGGCTGCCAATAGTGGCGCAGCACGTTGCCTGCATCGGTATTCGGACCAATGCGCGTGATCTGGTCGTTCAAGGCCTGGCTGATCATGTGTTGTCCCCCTGTGTTTCGCACCATGCCGAGATGACACCGTTTTCCTCTTTTACCGGCACCATCGGCACTTTGATCTGGGTGTACATTTTGGACCCTTCCGGTTCGGCAGGTTGTTCCACGCATTGGCCGGTCCGGTCAAAGTGCCAGCCATGAAAGGGGCAGCGCAACCCGTTGTCTTCAAGCCGGCCAAAGCACAGATCTGCCCCCCGGTGCGGGCAGTTCCTGCCAATCAACCCCAAGCCGCCTTCCTCATCACGAAAGAGGACATAACGATCACTGCCAAGGGTGATCGGCAAAAGTGGACGGCCCGCATCCAGCGTCGCGGATTGCGCGATGACCTTCCAATGACCCTCAGCGAGATTGTCCGCAGTGATCGGGGAGGTTGTCATGATTGTTGAACCCTCTTCATTTGTGCGATATATGAACTTAAATGCGTAATATGAACGTAGCCCAACAATTGGACCCCCGTCAACATGACCACGCGTGACACCGCATCAACATTTGCCAAAGGCCTTGCCGTTCTGAGCTGCTTTGAGGGCGGGAGGAACGATCTGACCATGGCCGACATTGCACGGCTGACCGGCTTTGATCGGGCCACAGCCCGCCGCCTGTGCCTGACATTGCAAAGCAGTGGCTACCTTTACAAACACGAAAAGGCTTTGCGGTTGACACCCAGGGTGCTGGCCATCGCGGGCGGTTATCTCAAGGCAGAATACATCGGCAAGTCCGTGCAGCCGACACTGGATCAATTCGCCAGAGAGCTGGATGGAGAGATTGCACTTGCGGTGCGCGATGGCACACGGGCCATCTATGTGGCGCGATCCGCCGTGCCTTCGGCGCGCCTGTCTCTGGGCCTGTCGGTCGGCAGCACACTGCCGCTGTTACCCACGGCGGTCGGGCGCATGCTGCTGGCCGGTTGCTCTGGGCCAGAGCGGGAACAGATCATCAACGATTGCGGGATGGTGCGGTTTACCGAACAGACGACACTGGACCGCCCTGCCCTTGAGGCCGAAATTCACAAGGCCGCCACCCAGGGCTTTGCCTTTGCCGCCAACGAGTTCGAGATGGGCGCCGCCGGGGTGGCAGTTCCGGTTCACGGCATTTCACAAACGCAGGCGGTCTTGGCGACCACTGCATCGGTCAATTACCTTGACCGGCAAAGCCAGCTTGATCACGTTCTCGATATTCTGCGCAAGGCGGCGATGAGCCTGCGCAGGTAACACCGCCATGCCCGATTGCACGTTGGCTCGCAATCAGGCAGAAACCAAATGACCCTGCCGAAAGCCGCGGAAAGGAACAGCCCGCTATGATTGCCTATGTCACTGTTGGTGCGGATGATATCGCACTTGCGAAACGGTTCTACTCTGCGTTTTTGCCAGCGCTTGGTTACGGCCTGACAGAAGGCGCGGAGGGGCTCAGCTTTGCACTGCCGGTGGCACCGGGGCAGTCTCCGGTCTTGCCGGATTTTTACGTCAAACCGACCTTTAACGGGCAACCGGCCACAGCCGGAAACGGCGCGATGGTTGCCTTCGAGGCAGAAGGCCAAAGCCAGGTGCGCCAATTGCACGCCGCCGCCCTCGCCGCTGGCGGGCAGGACGAAGGGCAGCCGGGGTTTCGTGCATCTTATGGGCCGCGTTTTTACGTCTGTTACTTGCGTGACCCGCAAGGCAACAAGATCGCATTGTTTTCCAGCAACCCAAATGAGCCCGGCCGGGACGATTAGGTCTATGCGGGGGGACTTTGGGTCCGCGGTCCCGAAAGATGGGCAATCACGCTTTTTCTAACGGCGCGAATGCGGGGGATGTCCCGCAAGTCTTGATGTGATCCCACCCAGATCGGCACTTCAAGGTCGGGCATTCTATCCGCCAGATGCAAAAGGTCCGGAACACGGTCGCCAACGAATGATGGCAAGACCGCAATCCCGGCCCCCGATTGCGCCATGCGGGACAAAACCACAAAACTGTCCGATCCGGACTGCATGCTGTCGCCCGGCACATTGGCAGACAGCCATTTTGCCGGGACTGATCGCGCCAATGGGCCTTGCAGCCTGAACCATTTGTCCAGATCCGCCGAGGTGGCATAGGCCCGGAACACAAGCGGGGTCACGGATGTGGCAATCATGTCTTCCGGCAATGTCATCGCGGGGCGCACGAACAGATCGGCCTCCATCCGCGCGAAATTGAGGTGGCTGTTATTGCTCAGCAATTCGATCTCAAGCTGCGGGGCTTCGGCCTTCAGGGTCTGCAAGACATCCAGCAACAAATACTGGCAAATGGTATCCGTGGATGAAATGCGCACCACCCCGCTCAGCTGTGGATTTGCCCCCAGCATCAGCCGCTCAACGCCCAGGACCGCGTTTTCAACCTCCCGCACCGCCTGAACCAGCGCCTCCTTGCCGGGCAACACCCGGTAGCCGTTTGCGTTTCGGTCAAAGATTGCGCCACCGTTTTGCGCTTCAAATGCAGCGACGCGCCTCAGCACGGTTGCATGGTTCACGCCCAGATCACGGGCGGCCGCGCTGACCGATCCGGCCTCGATCACCGACAGGACGTACCGCAGGTTGTCCCAGTTTGAGCTGTGCATAATTTCGCAAACCCTATGCAATTATTCCCACTTCCTTTGAATATTCACACAGCTAGACTGATCCGCATATATATTTTTGGGAGGACTGCGGATGAAACTGGGAATTTGCGCACTTGGCGGCATGATCACAGCGGCGGTTGTTGCCACATCAGCGATGGGCGATGGCCACGCGGACAAGGCGATCATGGCAGCCGTCAAAGCGCGGCAATCACAGATGACACTGTATTCATTTAACATCAGCGTTGTGGGCGGCATGGCCAAGGGTGACATTGCCTATGACGCGGAGGCGGCCAGTGCCGCGGCCAGCAATCTGGCGGCATTGGCGCAGATGGATCAGTCGCGCATGTGGCCGCAAGGATCCGACAACGAGGCGCTTGGCACAGAAGCCACAGCGGCGCTGCCCGCGATCTGGCAACCCGGCAGCACCGCCGCAGAAAAGGGTATGGCACTTGCCGAGGCTGCGATCGCGATGGAGCAATCAGCCGGCGCCGGGCTGGATGCATTGCGCGGTGCAATTGGCGCGGTTGGCAAATCCTGCGGCGCATGCCACGAAAGCTATCGTCAAAAGAACTAGGGTATGACCAACAGCCGCGCTGGAGTGCAGCGCCGGATGTGATTTTTAGTGGCCAGTGAGCGGGATATGCTTGCTGGCCTTTTTCCTGTCTTTCTGGCAAGGATGGACGCGGCGCTTGGATCCCGCCCTGCAAATGCCAGAAGGCCGCGCATCGCCCTCCCCTCAGATCGCGACCGAACCTCGACCACCGCCCATGCGCACAAAAACAACAAATCCTGCGGTAAACCCTTGATCGGTATCCAAGATGGGGCCACCATCGCGCGGTTCATACAATTTATTCAAAAACGTCGGGCGGTGTTTACGGCCGCGTCAGAAGGGCGATCAAAGATGACACAAAGCAAAACCTGGCTCAGCATGATCTGTGCAGCGCTGTTATCCTCTTTGATCGCAGCACTGCCAGCCGCTGCGCAATCCCCTTTTGAGGGTGGCTGGACGCTCAACACAGAGATGTCCAACCTCAGTTTCCAGTCGGTCAAGAAACAGACCGTTGTGGAATCCAGCGGCTTTGCCACCTTTCAAGGCACAATCGACGAAAGCGGGATGGCCAAGGTCACGGTCTTGCTTGATTCCGTAGACACCAAGATCGACCTGCGCAACGTCCGCATGCGGTTCTTGTTCTTTGAAACGTTCAAATTCCCCGAGGCCACGATCACGGCGCAGATCAATCCTGCCGATATTGCTGATCTGGCGACAGTCCGGCGCAAGAAAGTGGCCGTGGATTACACGGTCGACCTGCACGGCGTGCAGCAATCCTATCAATCCATGGTCACCGCAACCTTGCTGACCGACGATCTGGTTTCCATCGCCTCGGCCACGCCGATCTCTGTGCCTGTCGCCGATTTCAACCTGACCGAAGGTTTGGGCAAGTTGCAGGATGCCGCAAATGTCGAGATCATTCCCTCCGCCACGGTTTCCTTTGACTGGGTCTTTGCCCGCAACACCTCGACCCTCGCCGTGGCCCCTGCGACCGCGCCCGCGCAGCCGGCCAATGCCGCGCTTGAGGCCGAAGGTGATTTTGACAAGGCGGCCTGCAAAGGGCGGTTCGAAATCCTTTCGCGCACAGGGAATATCTACTTTGCCTCCGGTTCTTCACGTTTGGAAAACAAATCCGGCCCATTGTTGGACAGCCTCGCCAGCATCATGTCGCGCTGTCCCGGTATGATCATCGAGGTGGGCGGTCACACGGATAGCGTCGGTTCTGCTGCCTCCAACCAACGTCTTTCCGAATTTCGTGCAGCCTCGGTCGTGACCTATCTGGAGGGCAAGGGCCTTGCAAAAGACACAATGGTCGCCAAGGGTTACGGAGAGACGCAACCGATTGCAGACAACGCCACCAAAAAAGGGCGCTGGGACAACCGCCGGATCGAATTCAAGGTGCTTGAAAACTAGATGAAACAGATCTTTCGACTTTGGACAGCGCTGCTGGTGCTGAGTTTCGGGGCGCAGTCCGCGTGGGCCGAGACCCGGCTGGCGCTGATTGTGGGCAATGGAAGCTATTCTTCTGTCACGCAGTTGGACAATCCGGTGCATGATGCCGCGCTGATGGCGCAGGCACTGACCGCAAAGGGGTTCGAGGTCACGATGCTGACTGATGTCGGGCAAACCGCGCTGAACCAAGGGATCGCGCAATTCGGGCGCGATCTGCGTGCGGCAGGAAAGGATGCAACCGGTTTGTTCTATTACGCCGGTCACGCGGTGCAGTCGTTTGGCGAAAACTACCTGTTGCCGGTGGATGCCAGCCTGACCGATGCTGCGGATTTGTCCTTGGTCGCTGTTCAGGCAGAGGCCGTCCTGCGGCAAATGCGATCTGCGCAGAACAAAACCAATATCGTCATTCTGGACGCCTGCCGGAACAACCCGTTTGAGGCCATTCGCGATCTCAACGACAACGGCTTGGCCGAGATGAAAGCGCCGACTGGTACGTTCCTGTCCTATTCCACGGCGCCGGGCGCCGTTGCATTGGACGGTTTGGACGGCAATAGCCCCTTTACCAAAGCGTTGGCCGTGCAGATCAACGTTGTCGGATTGCCGATTGAACAGACCTTCAAACGCACCCGTATTGAAGTGATTGAACAGACCAATGGCCGTCAGACCCCGTGGGATACGTCTTCACTGACCGGGGATTTCTTTTTTGAGGCCAAGCAGCAGCTGACAGCGCAAGAGTTGCAGGAAAAGCAGTTGTGGGATTCCGTGAAGGTCAGCGACGATCCCGTGCAGCTTATGCTGTTCCTGCGCAGCTATCCTGCGGGCCGGTATCAAGAAGAGGGGCGTCAGCGCCTGACCGCCCTGTTGGAAAAAGAGCTGGGCACCGGGCCTGCGGCCCCTTCAGACGACGCCGCCCAGGACACCGCAGAACCCGCCGTGCCTGCACCCAAGACGCAGGACACCGCTGCCGCGCCCAAGCCCCCTGCCCCGCAAACCCCAAGTGCAAGCGAAGACGAACTAATCGCCGCCGCACAAAGCAGCGGATCAGCGGTGGATTATCAGGCATATCTGGACGTGTTCCCGCAAGGCACCTATGCCGAGCTGGCGGCCTTTGAACTGAAAATCATCAAGGAAAAAGCTGAACGCGCTGCCGCTGCAGATGCGCCTGTTGAGCCCCAAACCGTTGCCGCGACGCCCGAAACACCTGCGGTGGCCGATCTGTCTGGTCTGACCTTCGACACGCCATTCCCGACAGGCGGTGCGCCGATTCAAGGTCTCAGTATCTCAGAGATTGTAGAGCTTGCACCGATGTTTGCGCCGATTGAGGGCATTCCGGAGGAATTGTGGAAGGATCAAAGCTGTTCCAACTGCCATGAGTGGACCAAAGAAGCGCTTTGTGCCCAAGGCACCACATACACCCAGAACAACAACGTCCGGGCCTTGTCCAAACAGCATCCATTCGGCGGTGTCTTCAAGCAGGGCCTGCGCGACTGGGCGACGGGCAAATGTAAATAGGGCCGCTTGCGCCGGGTGCCTTTGGCAAAGGCAAGACGTTATGCATGACCTCCACCACTGGCCCCGCCAGAGGTTGATTGGTTGAGGCAATGGATTGCACCGCCCGGCCATGCTACCGGTGCCGCATTGCAGAACCTTTAGGAGTATTTTTATGGCCGGTCTTTTGATTGCATTCACCGGGGAAGGACAGTTGTTTCAAATCTGGCCCACCCACGCGATGAAGCGGTTCCCACAGGCGACCCTTTATGACCGCAGCGCCAAGGTTACGGCCTTCCGCCAAGCGGAGGCCAAGCTGGGCAAGGATGGCTGGCTCAACCCCGAGGGTCAGGCAGCCGCCAAACGCACGGCACAGAACCTTGCCAATCCGACCGAGGTTGACGCGACCGTAACCTTCAGCGGTCCCCTTCAAAACGGTGTGGTTAAGGTCAAATGCAAAACCGGTGCCGAAAAGGTGTTTCAGATCCGGCTGAACAGCCTGGACGACAGGGCCATCGAACAGGCGTTTTTCAACGTCGATGCGGCGATCACCCGCTGCAAAGTCGGCGCACCGATGGCCTGAAGGCTGAAGCCAACCGCCCGTGCCGTTCGCGGCGTGGGACGTAGCAATAAGAAAGGGCGGATGCAGAGGCGCGTTTGAAGGTGCGTCACCACCGCCAAGGAGATATCAAGATGATAATTTACGGTCTAAGCACCTGCGCGATTTGCCAAAAGGCCCGCAAGGCGCTGGAAGCGGAACACAAGGATATCCGATTTCGCGATGTCCGCGCCGAGCCGTTGAGCGAAGCCGAACTGGCGGAGCTGATTGCAGAATTCGGAGACCGGCTGGTGGATCGCAGCACCAATGACTATCGCGGACTGAATGCCTGGTTGAAAGAGTCAGAAGCCGACGCGCAAATCGCAGCCCAGCCCAAAGTCATGACCCGTCCTGTGATCCGCGACCAAACCGCGTTTTATCTGGGCTGGGATGAAACGGTGCAAAAGGCGTTATTGGCAAAGTAGCGGCTTTGCCACCGTTTCACCCCACCGCTTGTTCCCCCAAAGGCTCAGCGTTTCTACTTGCGCAGATCTGTGGGGGTTTTGCCGGTCTCACGTTTGAAGGCCTTGTAAAATGCGGAGCGCGAGTTGAAGCCGACGTCATAGGTGATCACAAGGATGGTCGCGTCCGTCGTTGTCAGTTGCTTGATCGCATCCTTGATCCTCCAGCCGTTCACCAGCTCGAAAAAGCTTTTGCCCAGATGGGTGTTGAGAGTTTGCGAGACATAATGCGAGGTCACGCCGATGTGCTTGGCCAGATCCCAAAGCGACAGGTTCGGATCGCGGTAGAGCAGATCCTTGGACATTGCCGCTTCGATCTTGCGGGCGATGCGTTCGGCGCGGTCCGGATCGAGTGCGGATTTTTCGTATTTTTGAGCGGGTGGCAGATCCGGCATGCCCGGTTCGACCAGCGGGCCGCGGACCAGACCTGGACGTTGCCGCAGCCCCCAAACGCCGATCACCCAGAACAACGCGAGCAGTGAAAAACTGCTCAATGTCGAGACCCACGGCCCATACGCTTCTTCGGAAAATGCGCCGACCCAGATCAAGCCCGTGAAGGCCAAGTTGACGCAAAGGTAAAAACCGGCGCTCCCGAGAATAACCCAAACCCAGGTCAATTCCCTGTTTTCGGTGCTGGCAAAAACATCTTTCAGCCGGGTCTGATAAGCCATCAATCGACGCACCGTAAGATAGACATAGGTGCCGATCATGATCTTGAAGGCAATATCTGCAACCAACACCGCCAGGCCGACAAGCAAAACCACCACCAGTTGCGCAACATCCTCCTCCAATTGGGGCTCAGACAGTTCGACGGGAAAGAAGAACAGAGTCCAGAAACACAGCGTCACGAAAACAATCGGAACAATGTGGTTTCGAAGGTTCGCAATGCGCTCTGGCACGCCTTCTGTGGTCAATGCGCGCACATAGACCCAGAACAGGAAAGGACAGGCGATTTCCAATGCGCCGGTGATCAGATTAATCCGCGACAGCACCCCAGCCCCGGAGGGGTCATAAGCCTCGGTCAAAACCGCCACGCCCGTTGAGATGCCCTGAAACAGGAACAGCAACGCCAGCGGAAAATATACCCCTGGATCGCGACGCCTGAGCATCAACAGATGCGCACAAAACAGACAGATGCCCGTCAAGGCGATGTTAAAAAACAGGTCAATGCTTGCAAAGGTCATTCAGCATCTTTTCATAATTCAAGCACAGATCGGGTCCCTGTGCATGACAGTGCAATGACAGATCGGCAACCATACATATCATAGCCATTCTCTGTTCTCCCAGTTGTCGCGACTGCGTGGCGGTCATGGCCTTCTTGATTGGCTGGACACTTCGCATGCCCAGCCAAGCGGTGACTGGTGGTCGCGCCGCCCCGCGAGGTAGAGACCCAGCGCAGGAAAGCTGATTTGCGGCGTCCGCCATCACCCAGCAATCTGGCTGGCGCTCTCGCGGCTCAACCAACCTCGGTCTGCTCCATCTGTTGGTTCTTCAGAACGCCAAAGAACTTGTGGCAAGAGCAAGGTTCTCGGCCGCCACACGTTGCTGAACCGCAGCGCAGGCTTGCAGGTTTCCTGCCAGACAGGCGGCATCAAGCTGCTCCCGCGCAGAAATTTCCGCAGGCGTTTCGCAGGCGCTGAGGCCCAGAACAGCAAGGATAACGTATCGTTTCATATCATGTCTTTCTTTGTGTTTTCGCATTTCTCCCCCGATCTTTTCGGTGGGCCACATGCTGCGCAGAGCCATCGCCAGCCAAGTGAACTTTTCCTTGGCGTTCATCGTTCAAGGCATCAGGGTGAAACGGCTATTGATTGGCTTCTGACCAGCTGTGACCGGATCAGTTGGCCGGTGATCTCCACGAAAGTCGTCCGCCCCAACAGGGCGAGACAATGTTTTTCGAGAACCAAGCAGCCCGCTGCCGGATCTGGCGAGGGATGCACAGACCTGAAAAACACAAAGGCCGCGCAGGGGGGCCTGATGACAACGAGAAGAGGGAAAAGGTGGCGGAGGCTCAGGGATTCGAACCCTGGGGACGCTTTCACGCCCGTCGGTTTTCAAGACCGGTGCATTCGACCACTCTGCCAAACCTCCGCGATATGTCTCCCTTAATCAACCTGTTACGATTCGGCAAACCGAGAAATGGCGCGACGGGTCGGGGAATTTTGCCGATCCGCCCTCGCCAGCCTTTTCAGGTGCGACTTGCCGCGTTAGGATGCCGCAAAGATCCCCGTCAGGGGACGATTGGTGCTGCCGAAAAATCGGCAAAAACGTGCCCGACAGGGACACACAGGCAAGGACAGAACATCATGAGCAGGCCCGTTGACCGCATGCAATTTACCCGCCCCCGCTTGCGCCTTTTTACCGGTGCGGCGCTTTCTCTGACGCTTCTCGCGGGCTGCGATGAGAACGGGCAGTTCAACCTGCCGTTGCCCAAGCCCAAGGCGGAGGCCAGCGCCGCGGGCAGCACGCAATCGACCAAGCTGATTGAACGCGACGTCGAAGCGCCGGAAATTTTTTCGGCCACCGAACAAGGGCTTTGGGACGGACGGCCCTCTCTGGGCGGTGTCTGGGTGGCCCATCCCGATGTACAAGAGCCGGAGCGCGTGATCATCCGCAACCAAGCCAATGGCAAGTTCGTAATCGGCGCATTGTTCCGTCGCGAGCGCGAATTGCCCGGGCCGCGCCTGCAGATCTCCTCCGATGCGGCGGCGGCGCTCAGCATTCTGGCCGGTGCGCCGACAGAGCTGAACGTGACCGCATTGCGCCGCGAAGAGACCGCCGTGCCAACGGCGCCGGCCCCTGCCCCGGAAACCACCGATACAGTGGCCGCGCCCGCCGAGGTGTCAGAAACCACGCTGGATCCCATCGCCGCCGCTGGCGCCGCGATTGAGGCCGCCCCTGCCACGCCCGTGGCCGAAGCCCCTGCTCCGAAACCCGCCAAAGCCGCGCCCAAGCGCAGCGCCTCATCGCTCAAACGGCCCTATGTCCAGATCGGCATCTTCAGCGTCGAGGCCAACGCCAAACGCGTGGCCAAGCAGATGCGCGGCGCCGGGATTGTCCCGACCATCAAGCGCGGCGAAACCAACGGCAAACCGTTCTGGCGCGTTGTCGTTGGCCCGGCCAGCAACAAATCCGAGCTCAATGACCTGATCAAAAAGATCAAGGCCGAAGGGTTCTCTGACGCATACGCCGTCACCAATTGATCTGAACGACAGGAGCATACCCCCCTCATGATCCGCTTCTTTGCTGCCTGCCTGGCGCTGATCCTACTGGCCCTTCCCGCCGCGGCCTTCGATACCAAGGCCACAGCGGCCTATGTCTTTGACCAGACCACCGGCACCGTCTTGCTGACCAAAAACGCGGACACCCCCTTGCCGCCTGCGTCGATGTCGAAACTGATGACGCTATACATGGCGTTTGAGGCCATTGAACGGGGCAAACAGAACGGCGGTCTGGATCTGGTGGAAAAGCTGCCAGTTTCCAGCCATGCGATGGCCTATGGTGGGTCGACGATGTTTCTGGACACCACGGACCGGGTCAAGGTCGAAGACCTGCTGCGAGGGATTATCGTGCTGTCCGGCAATGATGCCTGCGCTGTGATTGCCGAGGCTTTGTCGCCCGATGGCACCGAATACGGCTTTGCCCGAATGATGACCCAGCGGGCACAGCAATTGGGCATGACCAATTCCACCTTTGCCAATTCCAATGGCTGGCCGCAGGCCGGACATCTGATGTCGGTGCGCGATCTTGGCCTGTTGGCGAACCGGATCATCACTGATTTCCCCCAATATTATCCGCTGTTCTCGGAGCGCACGTTTGCCTTTGACGGTCGTGCGCCAAAAAACACCACGAACCGCAATCCATTGCTCGGCCTTGGGATCGGGGCGGACGGGCTGAAGACCGGACACACCAATGAGGCCGGTTATGGCTTGGTTGGATCGGCCAAACAGGGCGACCGCCGGGTGATCTTTGTGCTTTCGGGTCTGGGCAGTTCGTCGGAGCGGGCGCAAGAAGCCGAAGCCATCGTCAATTGGGCCTTCCGGCAGTTCTCGCAAAAATCGCTGGGCGCGGCCGGCAAACGTCTGGCCGATGCGCCCGTTGCCATGGGCGTGTCCGACAGTGTCGGCCTTGAGTTGCAGGATGATCTGTCGGTTCTCGTGCCGGTCTCAGGCGGTGTCAAAGTGACCGGAGAGGTAATCTACACCGGTCCGATCCATGCGCCAATTGCTAAGGGGGATGTGCTTGGCGAATTGCGGGTTGAGCGGGGCGATCTGCCCGAAGTGCGCGTGCCGCTGGTCGCCTCTGACGCGGTTGAACCGGGCGGTTTCATGGTTAAGGTGACTGCCGCCGCACGGCATTTGCTGGCGCGTCTGAATGCCGGACCGCAGGACGCATCGTGAGCCAACCGGGACTTTTTATCAGTTTTGAAGGCATCGACGGTTCTGGTAAATCGACGCAGGCGCGTCTTTTGGCCGAAACGCTTGAGGCGCAGGGTATCGACGTTGTCCTGACTCGTGAGCCGGGCGGTTCACCCGGCGCGGAAGAGATCCGCGCCTTGGTGTTGCAGGGTGATCCGGATCGTTGGTCAGCCCGAACAGAAATCCTGCTGTTCACCGCGGCCCGCCGGGATCATCTGGAACGCACGATCCAGCCGGCACTGGATGCGGGAAAAGTGGTGATCTGCGACCGTTTTGCCGATTCCACGCGGATGTATCAGGGGCTGTCGCGCGGCGATTTGCGCGCCATGGTCGATCAGTTGCATAGCCTGATGATCGGGGTTGAGCCGGACCTGACCATCCTGATCGACATGGATCCTGCCAAGGGTCTGTCCCGCGCCCTGTCGCGCCAAACCGTGGAAGAGCGGTTCGAGGACTTTGGCGAAGATCTGCAAAAGGCGATGCGAGCCGGGTTTCTGGCACTGGCCAAAGAATACGCAGAGCGGTTCGAGGTGATCGACGGTGCCCGCGAGATCGACGAAGTCGCGGGGGAAGTTCTGGCGACGGTCAAGGCCCGGCTGGGCAAGACTGCTCAAGGCTGATCTCAGGCTGCCCCAGCCATCCCCAAAAGCACCGCTTTGCTTGCCTCATCGGATGGAAAAAACAACTCGATCTTGAGATCATCCACGGACAGATCCTCTGCCGTGCCGAACTGCGCGATGGTCGAGAACAATGACAACTGCTGATCGCCGATGCGATAGATTGTGGGAATAACCGGCGGCGTATCCTCTGTGCCTGATGGCCCCGCCGCTTTGGTCAATTCCTCCGCCACCGCATCAAACCGTGCATCGCCGCCACGCCCCGCACTTTCCGTGCGCAGCCGCAGCGCCAGATGCTGTGCCACTTCGGGCCAGTTTACAATCACCTGCGGCAGCAAGTCAGAGCTTGAGATTTCCAGCAAATCCGCCCCTTCGTTGACCCCCAACATGCCAAACAGTCGCTGCGCCGATTGGTTCATCCGCACCACCCGCCACATCCGGTCCAGCGCAAAACCGGGATAGGGATCATGGCGCATCAACATGTGATCAATCGCGGCGCGGATCGGGGCCATCTGCGCATCCTGCCAATCCCGCCCCGGATATCGCGCGGCAAAGCCTGCAAGGGTCAGCATCTGATTGCGCACCGCCAGAGGCAGATGCAGCGCCGCGCCCAAACGTTCCACCATCTCGCGGCTGGGCTTGGCGCGTCCTGTTTCCAAAAACGATAGATGCCGCGAAGAGACCTCTGCCTCCAGCGCCAGATCAAGTTGACTGAAACGGCGCTGCTTGCGCCAGGATTTGAGGCTGTCTGAAAATCTGGTCATGGGATCAAGCTATCACGAATATTGGCGCGGCGCAGTTACCTCTGAGGTAATTGATTTGCCTCCTTCCAATGGCGCATCACTGTGCCAATTCATCGTCACAGGAGGCTGCCATGCCAGCACAATCTGCAAAAAGACTTGGCCAGTTCGCGGCCATCACCGTGATCGGCTTTGGCCTGATCACCGCCCTTGGCTCCAACCCTGCAACCAATGCTTTGCCCAATATCCTTGTGGATCTGCTGCATTGGCCTTTCAACGGGCTTGAACAGGTGGATACCCCCGCCGCCCGCGTCATCGCGGCGATCGCAGGCGGGGTCATGGTCGGCTGGGGCATCAACTTGCTGCTGATCACCAACCATCTTTTTGACACCAACAACCGCCTTTGGTGCTTGCTGGTGTTTCCGGGGCTGGCCTGTTGGTACGTGGTGGACAGCACCGGATCGGTCTTGTCCGGCGCGTGGCTGAACGCCTGGCTCAACCTCAGCTTTCTGGTGATGTTTGGTGCGGCCTATTGGATGCGCAGCCGGGCCTCGGACCGCGCTCAGACCGTTTGATACCCTTCGGCAGCGGTCGGGGTTTTTCGCCGCCACCGCTGCCCTGCCCCATTCCATCCGCCCGCAAACATGCTAAACGATTGGCATGACTGATGACGCCCCTCAACCTGATCGCGTAACCGGTGCGCTGCACCCCCGCGACACGCCCCGCTTGATCGGGCAAGGCGCGGCTGAGGCGGCCTTTCTTGACGCATTCAACGCAGGTAAATTGCACCACGCGTGGCTGCTTTCTGGTCCGCGCGGGGTGGGCAAGGCAACGCTGGCATGGCGGCTGGCGCGGTTCTTGCTGGCGACACCGGACCCCGATGATGGCGGCATGTTTGCAGCCGAACCGGCAACCAGCCTGAGCATCCCCGAAGATCATCCCGTGGCGCGGCGCATTGCCTCCGGCGGTGAGGGCGCGGTGAAATCGGTGACGCGCTCCATCAATCCTGATACCAAGAAAATGCGCAAACAGATTGTCGTGGACGATGTACGGGCGCTCAACGGATTTTTCCAGATGTCCGCAGCGGATGGCGGTCGGCGTGTGGTGATCATCGATGATGCTGATGAGATGAACCCGAACGCCGCCAACGCCCTGCTCAAGATGCTGGAAGAGCCACCTGAACGGGCGGTGCTGCTGCTGATCAGCCATCAACCCTCGGGCCTGCTGCCAACGATCCGGTCGCGCTGCCGGACCCTGCGGCTTGGCACCCTGTCACCCGATGAGATGGCGCAGGCGCTCGGCGCCTCAGAGATTGAAGTCAGCGGCGACGCGGCAGCCTTGGCGGAACTTTCTGGCGGATCAGTGGGCGGGGCGATGCGTCTGTCTTTGATGGGTGGGCTACAAATCTATGCTGAATTGATCGCGCTGATGTCGTCCCTGCCCCAGATGGACCGCGCCCGCGCCCTCAAACTCGCCGAAGCCGCCGCGCAACGCGGGGCGGAAGAAAAACTGACCTTGCTGTTCACATTGGTTGAACTGCTTTTGGCGCGGCTGGCCCGCACCGGCGCCACCGGATCCCCGCCCGCCACGGAGGCTGCGCAGGGTGAAGCGGCTGTGTTGGCCCGTTTGTCACCAACGCCTTACCAAGGCCGGATCTGGGCCGATGTCGCAGCAGAGATTTCGGCACGCGCCCGCCACGGGCTCGCGGTCAACCTTGACCCTGCCGCGCTGGTCCTAGATACCCTGCTGAAGATGGCCCAAGCGGCCCCGCGATAAGACAGGACCGCAGGCATGACGCAGACGCCGCAGATCACAGACAGCCATTGTCACCTTGATTTTCCCGACTTCGAAGGCCAGCTGGACGAGATTGTCGCCCGCGCCGCCCGTGCCGGTGTGACGCGCATGGTCACGATCTGCACCAAGCTCAAGAACGAACCTTCCGTGCGTGCCATCGCAGAGGCGCACGATCCGGTCTTTTATGCCGCTGGCACCCACCCGATGTCCGCCGCGTCAGAGCCGCTGACCAGCACGGACGAGCTGATCGCGCTGGCGCAGCATCCCAAGTTTGTTGGCATTGGCGAGACCGGCCTTGATTATCACTACACCGCCGACAGCGCCGAGGTGCAGGAAACCTCGCTGCGCATCCATATCGACGCGGCGCGGCAAACCGGCCTGCCCCTGATCATTCATGCCCGCGACGCCGATGATGATATGGCCCGCGTTCTTGCCGAAGAGTTCAAGCAAGGGTCTTATGCTTGCGTGATGCATTGCTTTTCCTCCTCCCCCGCGCTGGCCCGTGCCGCGCTTGACCTGGGGTTTTACCTCAGCATGTCGGGCATCACCGCCTTCCCCAAATCCACCGAACTGCGCGAGATTTTTGCCAACTGCCCGCTGGACCGCGTTCTGGTCGAAACCGACGCGCCCTATCTTGCGCCGCCGCCCCATCGCGGCAAGCGAAATGAGCCGGCCTATACCGCCCATACCGCGCAAAGGGCGGCGGAAACCTTCGGGCTGGATTATGCCGAATTCGCGGCCCAGACGCAGGCCAACTTTGACCGCCTCTTTGCCAAGGCTGCGGCCTATCAGGTGCCCGCCTGATGGCACAAATGCGCATCACCATCCTGGGCTGCGGCTCTTCTGGCGGGGTGCCACGCCTTGGCGGGCATTGGGGCGCATGCGATCCGGAGGAGCCAAAAAACCGCAGAGGCCGCTGTTCCGCTTTGGTGGAACGGATCGGGCCCGAGGGCACAACATCCGTGCTGATCGACACCTCCCCCGATATGCGCCAACAGCTCTTGAATGCCGGGGTCAGCCGCCTCGATGCGGTGCTCTACACCCATTCTCACGCCGACCACGTGCATGGGCTCGACGATCTGCGCATGATCGTGATCAACATGCGCGCCCGCCTGCCGGTCTGGGCGGATGCACCCACGCGCGCGGCCCTGCTGGAACGGTTCGGTTATGCCTTTATCCGCCCCGAAGGCTCAATGTATCCGCCGATCCTCGACATGCACGACATTGAGGGCGATGTCACAATCGACGGCCCCGGTGGCGCATTGACCTTTACGCCGTTTCTGGTCAACCACGGCGGCATGGATGCACTGGGTTTCAAGATGAACAACGTTGCCTATCTGCCTGATGTTGCAACCATTCCCGATGATGTCTGGCCACATCTCCAGGGCTTGCGCTGCTGGATCGTCGATGCCCTGCGCCGCGATCCACACCCCACCCACAGCCATCTGGACCAAACTTTGCAATGGATCGCCGACATGGCTCCGCAAGAGGCGGTGCTGACCAACATGCACAACGATCTGGACTATCAAACCCTGCGCGGCGAACTGCCCGCACATATTTCGCCCGCCTATGACGGTATGATTCTCAACTTCGAGATCGACTGAACTTCATTTGGCCCTTTAAACCTCCACGGGGGTGTGGGGGTGTGAAACCCCCACCGCAACACCCCCACCAAACCCAAGGCCCACGACGTGCAAACCCTGCTTGATGTCATTCTGCCTGTCTTTCTGGTCATCGGCTTTGGCTATGTGGCGGTGTGGAAAAACCTGTTTCCGGCCTCTGGCATCGACGGGGTGATGAAGTTCACCCAGAACTTCGCCATCCCCTGCCTGCTGTTTCAGGCCATCGCCCATCTTGATCTCTCTGCCTCGCTGACCCCGGCCCTGATGACCAGCTTTTTTGGCGGCGCAGCGATCTGTTTTGCCCTCGGCATCTTTGGTGCCCGGCTGTTGTTCAAGCGCGATTGGGAAGATTGCGTTGCCATCGGTTTTTGCTGCCTGTTTTCCAACTCTGTCCTGCTGGGCCTGCCGATCACTGAACGCGCCTATGGCACGGATGCGCTGGCGGGCAACTTTGCCATCGTCGCTTTTCACGCGCCGTTCTGCTACGGGCTGGGCATTACGGTGATGGAGGTGGTGCGCAACCGCGGTGAACCCGGGCTGACCATGCTGCGCAATGTGGGGCGGGCGATGTTCCGCAATGCGCTGGTCATTGGCATTCTGGCAGGCTTTGCCGTCAACCTTAGCGGGCTGACCATCCCCACCGTCGTCGAAGACGCGCTGTCCCTGATTGTCCGCGCTGCCCTGCCCGCCGCGCTGTTCGCGCTTGGCGGTGTGTTGATCCAATACCGACCCGAGGGCGACATGAAAGCCATCGCCATGGTTTGCGGCATTGCGCTTTTGGTGCATCCGGCCTTGGTCTGGACCTTCGGATCGGCACTGTCATTGCCAACGGACGCCTTTCGATCCGGCGTTTTGACCGCCGCAATGGCACCAGGTTTCAACGCCTATATCTTTGCAAATATGTATGGCCGGGCGCGGCGGGTTGCGGCCTCGTCGGTGTTGATTGCCACCGCGATATCAATCCTGTCGGTCTGGTTCTGGCTGGGCGCATTGCCCTAAACGCTCAGGCGAGCCCCAGAACCGGCGCGACCGTGGCCTGATCAAAATTGGCTCCGCACAGCACGATGACTGACGTTTGCCCGGCAAAGCGTGGCCGATCCTCCAGCCAGGGGGCCAACGCCAACCCGGCGGAGCCTTCCACAAGCATCTTTTCATCCCAGGCGATGCGCCGCATGCCTTCGGCAATCTGGTCTTCGGTGCAGGTGATGAACTCATCCACCACCTCCGTTACCAGCGGCAGGGTGATCGTACCTTCGTCGATGCCGCCCGCGCAGCCATCGGCAAGCGTATCGGAATGTACCACATCAACAGTTTTGCCCGCTTTCACACTGGCGTCCAGCGCGGCGGAATTGATGGCGCTGACCCCGATCATGCGGGTACGCGGCGAAAACGCCTTGAGCACCGATCCGATGCCAGAGATCAACCCGCCGCCCCCCAGAGAGACAAAAACGTTGTCGATCTGCGGCAATTGCTCCAACAGCTCAAGCGCAAGAGTGCCTTGCCCTGCGATAATCTGGGGATCGTTATAGGGGGAAACATAGGTATGACCGCGCTCTTCTGCGACAACCCGCGCATGACGTTCAGCCAGCCCGGAATCATTGGAATGCAAGATCACCTCAACACCCAAGGCCTTGATCTTGTTAAGCTTATCTTTTGCCACCGTTTCAGGCAGCACCACGGCCAGCTGATGGCCCGTGATCTGCGCCGCCGTCGAAAGCGCGATGCCGTGATTGCCCGAGGAGGCGGTGATCACCGGCTGGTCCACTGGCAGGGACGTCAGTTTCGACAGCGCCCCGCGAAACTTGAACGATCCCGTGCGCTGAAAATTTTCAGCCTTGAAGAACAGACCTGTGCCATCCTCAAACACCCGTTTTGACGGCAGACAGGGGGTCGGCGGCAACCATTGCGCAATGCGGCGGCGGGCCTGAACGCTGGCGGCGGCCTGTTGCAGGACGAGGGGCGATGGGATCATATGGTGTCTCCTTGCCCGGCCAATCTATGCGGCCCATGCGGCAGGCACAATCCACCCGCACACACCCTTGTTTTGGCCACTGGCACCTTGGCGAAAAATGGGCCTTACTGGCGATAAATCCAATTGTCTGGAGGTTTCTCATGCAACTGCGCGCCCATCACCCCTATCCCTCTCGCCGGTCGGCGGTTCTGGCTGGCAATATGGTGGCCACCTCGCAGCCATTGGCGGCGCAGGCCGGGGTTGCGATGTTGGCGCGGGGCGGCAATGCGGTGGATGCGGCGCTGGCTGCGGCGATTGCTTTGACGGTGCTAGAGCCGACAGGCAATGGCATCGGGTCAGACGCCTTTGCGATCCTTTGGGATGGCAATGAGCTGCACGGGCTCAATGCCTCTGGCCGCTCCCCTGCGGGATGGACGGCTGACCGGTTTGCTGGCCAAACCGAAATGCCCTTTCGCGGCTGGGAAAGTGTGACAGTGCCCGGCGCGGTCTCGGCTTGGGTGATGCTGTCAGACCGGTTTGGCAAGCTGCCTTTCGCCGATCTGTTCGCACCCGCCATCCGCTATGCCGAAAGCGGCTTCCCCGTCTCGCCCGTCATTGCCAGCCTCTGGGCGCGGGCGGCAGAGGAGTTGCATGCGCAACCCGGTTTTGCCGAGACCTTCATGCCAAATGGCCGCGCCCCACAGGCCGGAGAGATATTTGCCAGCCCCGGCCATGCCCACACCCTGCGCCGGATTGCCGACACAAAGGGCGCTGCCTTTTATCACGGTGACATCGCACAAAAGGTTGCGGCATTTGCTGCCGAACATGGCGCAGCCCTGACAGCGGATGATCTGGCAGCGCATGAGGCAGATTGGTGCGGTACCATCTCAAAAAACTTTGACGATGTAACGCTGCACGAGATCCCCCCAAACGGTCAGGGCATTGCGGCGTTGATGGCGCTGGGGATGCTGAGCCATACCGCGATCCGCGATCTGGATGCAGATGATCCACAAGTGATGCATTTGCAGATCGAGGCGATGAAGCTGGCCCTGGCAGATGCAGAAACCTATGTGGGCGATCCGAGCCATATGGACCGCGTCAGGGCGGATGATTTGCTGGATGACGATTACCTCAAGGTGCGGGCCGCATTGATTGATCCGGCGCGGGCGCAGGATTTTGGTGCGGGTGCGCCCAAACAAGGCGGCACGGTTTATCTGACGGCTGCGGATGCCTCTGGCATGATGGTGTCCTTCATCCAGTCCAACTATGCCGGTTTTGGCTCTGGCGTAGTGGTTCCCGGAACCGGCATTGCCTTGCAAAACCGTGGCGCGGGGTTCTCGCTTGACCCACGCAATCAGAACTATGTCGGCCCGAACAAGCGCCCGTTTCACACGATCATTCCCGGTTTCGTTATGGGGCCCGAGGGGCCGCGCATGAGTTTTGGCGTGATGGGCGGGCCGATGCAGGCGCAAGGGCATGTGCAAATGGTGCTGCGCTGCGAGTTGTTTGGCCAAGACCCGCAGATGGCCGCAGATGCGCCACGCTGGCGCGTGACCGAAGGGTTGGGTCTGGCCTGCGAGACCACCCTGCCAGAAGCGACCCTGGCCGCGCTCACCGAATTGGGGCACGAAATCACGCTCGAGGCACCTGACAATGCCTTTGGCTTTGGCGGGGCGCAATTGATCCGGCGTTTGCCGGGCGGCGGCGGTTACGCTGGCGGATCGGACCCGCGCAAGGATGGGGCCGCCATCGGGTTTTGACGCAGCGTCAGGCACCTGATCCAGCGGCCGGTTTGATCCACCTCAACGCGGCAATGCAGCATCGCAGCTAAACTTAAGGGGACGGCAACAAAGCAAAGGACCACCCCCGTGGGCACACAGAATTATCCTGACCTGACCAAAGGCATCGCAACCCAGATCGGTGCACTGCGCAAGGGCATCCCAGACACGATGAAGGGCTTTGGCGATATGGCCAAACACGCCGAGGCCGAGGGCGCATTGGATGGTAAAACCAAAGAGCTGATTTCGATGGGAATCGCGATTGCCCTGCGCTGTGACGGGTGCATCGGGTTTCACACCAAGGCGCTGTTGCGGCTGGGGGCAACGCGGCAGGAATTTCAGGAAATGCTGGGCGTGGCGATCTACATGGGCGGCGGGCCGTCCTTGATGTATGCGGCCCAAGCCATGGACGCATGGGAACAATTTGGCGGCAGCGCCGAGTGATGCCTGCCTGCTTGGTGCGCCCGGCCTGAACCGGTCGCGCCTTTGATCTAGGTGGACGGCATAATCCAGAAACCTCTCAAGCTGTACCTCTTGGTTATCTGTGCAGTGTCTTCCTTTGGGTATCTATCGGTTCCGAATTGAATATTCAGGCCTGGCGCGCGACCAATGCCGCACGCAGCCGTTGGTTTTCCTCCTGAAGGGCAGCGATTTCCCCGCCTGCCTCTGCATCGGTCAAACGGCGCGGAATGTGACGCGGGCAGTTCCAATCAAATGCGTCCACGGTTATCTTCATCAGCCGTTCCGTGCCCGGCGGTGCGAGATCCGGCAATTGCGCCGGCCAATCGGGGCTGGCCTGTTCAATCGTCTGTGCACGGCCCCAGATTTTCAGGCGGCGGGCATTGGGATAATCCATCAAGATCAACGAGACACGGTCATTTCCACTGAGGTTGCCAAGGCTCAGATACTGCCGATTGCCGCGTACATCCGCATAGGCAAGGGTTTTGGCATCCAGCACACGCAGAAAACCGGGCGTGCCGCCGCGAAATTGAACATAGGGCCAGCCGGTCTCGGACACGGTGGCTTGGTAAAACCCGTCCCTCGCATGGACAAACGTCGCCTCTTCGGGGCCAAGTGTGTCGCCGCCGGACCGTTCATCGGTCAGGAATTTTGCGTAGCTGCCCGATCCGTTTCGGTCTTGTGCGGCACGCACGGCGGGGGTGAATGCAATTTCAGCAAAGGCATAGGCCATGGTCTGTTCCTCTAGTTCAATAATGCACGAACAGCCGGGAATGTCTCCACAAGGTTAACTGATCGGTTCACATATGACGCAAGTTGTACTGATCGGTTAATGTTATCAAATCAATTTTTGCGTTACCGCGTATCTACACGTCATAACCGGCTCCAAACACGACGGGAAACCACTGATTTTTCGAGATTTACTTGACCGGCAACAGATTTGAAGTAATTTACAGATCAGTCAATGTTGAGGCCCGGATGAGCAAGAACAAGCGAAGTGAATTGCTTCAAAAAGCCTTGCTGCTGTTCTATCGGAACGGCTTTCACGCAACGGGCATGGATCTCGTGGCCAAAGAGACCGGCGTCTCCAAAACCTCGATCTATAAACACTTCCGCACCAAGGAAGAATTGATCCTCGCGGTGCTGCGTTTGCGCGACGAGGGCTTTCGCAATGACCTTTACCGCCGCATGGAAGAGACATCCGAAACGCCGCAAGGGCAATTGCTTGCGCTTTTCGACGTGCTCAAGGACTGGTTCAAGGAGGACAGTTTTAAGGGCTGTATGTTCATCAAGGCCAGCGCCGAATTTCAGGACAAGAACCACGCAATCAACGCGCAGGCCTTTGCGCATAAACAATTGCTGGCCGATCATCTGGCCAAGCTGGCGACGCAGGCCGGCTACCCCCACCCCGAAGATTTGGCGCGCAAGTTGGTGATCCTCAAGGAAGGAGCGATCGTGATGGCCGCGATGTCCCACACCACAGCCAGCGCTGATGAAGCCAAGGAAATCGCCAAGGTTCTGCTGGCGGGCTAATGCTGTGCCGCAGCCACCCTGAGTGATCCATTACGCAGCACCAGCCGTAGCATAGGCAAGACCGTTCTTGAGCAATGTGAGGCCGCCAGTGATGCATCTTCCCCGAGTGAGCCTGTTTGCCTTTGTTCTGGCCGCAGCGGGCGTGCCGCTTTATATCCATCTGCCAAGGTTTGCCGCGGTCGAGCTTGAGATGAGCCTCGCCACCCTTGGCGTTATCCTTTTGGCCATCCGGGCTGTTGATCTGGTGCAGGATCCGGCAATCGGCTGGGCCATTGACCGTTGGCCACGGGCCCAGTGGATCTTTGGCACAGCGGCGCTGCTTGGCCTATCCATTGGTTTTCCCTTGTTGTTTTCGCTTGATGCCGGTCCGCAAGTGGCACTGCGTTTGACCCTGACCTTGGTGCTTCTGTTTTCGGCCTATAGCCTGGGGATGATCCTGCTTTATGGGCGCACGGCCACCCTGGCACCGGGCAACGCCCTGCCCGACACCATGCGGCTGGCGGCGTTTCGCGAGACGGGGATGTTGGCCGGGGTGATCTTTGCCGCCGTTGCGCCGCTTGGGTTTGCGGCATTGGGCGGCGATGGATATTTGATGTTTGGCCTTTCACTTTGTGCGGTCGGGGTTGTGGCCGCCCTGCTCACCGCGCCCCTTTGGCGGCGGATCCCTCTGCCCGCCAAGGGGTTCTCCATCGAACGGTATCGCGATCCGGCGATTGGGCGGCTGTTGTTGCTGGCCTTGGTCAATGGGTTGCCGGTTGCGGTGACCTCTACCCTGTTTGTGTTCTTTGTAGAGGACCGGTTGCAATTGCAGGGTCAGGCCGGTCCTTTGCTGTTGGTATTTTTTGCTGCCGCTTTGGTCAGCGTGCCGGGCTGGACGGTCCTTGCGCGGCATATATCACCGCGCAAGGTGCTGTTGCTGGCGATGCCGCTCGCGATTGCAGGGTTCATCGGCGCGGCGTTTTTGCCGGTAGGCAGTGGCCTTGGTATGGCAGCGATCTGCGCCGCATCCGGCGCGGCCCTCGGGGCCGAGATGGTGATCCTGCCGGTGCTGTTTGCAGGCGCCCTCAACAAAGCCGGACTGAAAGCCTCAGAAGGGTTTGGCCTATGGTCGTTTGCCGGAAAACTCGGGCTCGCGCTAACCTCTTTTGCCCTGCTCCCGCTGCTGCAAGGGGCAGGCTTCACGCCCGGGCAGGCCAATAGCGATCAGGCGCTTTGGGCGTTGACGCTTTGCTATGCGGTGCTGCCTTGCGTTTTGAAACTTGCAGCCGTTGCCCTGGTCTGGCGCCTTCCGGAGTGACGGTTTGGCCATATTGCAGGCGCAACTGCCCTCCTGTGTTTCAGTTTAAAGAGGGGCGTTGATTTTCCACGAAAGGAACTGTGGTGCGGGCGTTGGGACGAAGATAGAACTGTCGAAGCTCTCATCGCTCTTTCAGATCGACTGCCGCCCAGTACACCATTTCGAAGGGGGTGGTCCCTTTGCCGCGCAAAGGAGCTGTGGTGCGGGTGAAGCGCATTGAACAGTTGCCTCATTGGGTCTCAGGTCAACTCGCAACCTATTGTTAGTCAGATACATATACGCTATTTTTCTAACCTGACGCCTCACACCCACTCACCAATGCTCAGATATACTGGGGGATAAAATGGGGGACAAGAGTTGACTAAGCTTTCTGCGCGATTTGTTTCTTCCGCGCCAGCTGGGAAGTATGAAGATGGCCTTGGCCTCCGGCTGATTAAGGACGTCTCAGGCGGAGGCAGGTGGGTCTTTCGATATTCTTGTTTAGGTCGGCGCAGAGAAATGGGCCTTGGCAGTATTAGATCGATTTCTCTGAAAGAAGCGAGATTAATTTCGTCCGACTGTAGACGCCAAGTCACTTTGGGGCTTGATCCAATTGAAGAGCGCAAATCTAAGAACCAAGACAAGCTTAGAAACCGCCACCTGCTGACCGACATAGCGAAAGATGCTTTTGAGGCGAAAAAGGCTGAACTAAAAGATAATGGGAGTGCAGGACGTTGGTTCAGCCCGCTAGAGCTGCACGTCTTGCCGAAGCTAGGGAAACTGTCCATCGCCTCCGTCAATCAAGTCCACATCAAGGACACTTTGGAACCCATTTGGCATTCAAAAGCAGCTACGGCAAGAAAGGCTGCAGAGCGCCTAAACATAGTTTTTAAACACGCTGCCGCATTAGGGCTGGATGTTGACATCCAGGCGGTGTCAAAGGCGAAGGCGCTGCTCGGAAGACAGAGGCACATTGCAAAGCCAATCCCTTCTTTACCATGGCAAATGTTGCCTCAGTATTATGCGACCTTGTCGGAACCAACGGTGACACATCTTGCACTAAGATTACTGATTCATACTGGCCTCCGTTCCAAACCAATTCGATTTGCGCATTTGGACGAGATCAAAAATGATATCTGGACGGTGCCAGCCAGAAACATGAAGGGACGTGTAGGCGTAACCAAGGACTTTCGAGTTCCGTTGTCAGAGGAGGCTCTAAGAATTATTGACTTGGCATCTCAAAATGCGCGGGGGGGATATCTATTTCCTTCAACGGTGCGCGGCGTCTTAAGTGACGCGACGATGTCTAGAAATATGGAGCGAAGCGGATACTCTGCACGGCCGCACGGTTTCAGAACAAGCCTGAGAACATGGCTCGCGGAATGCACCGACGCCCCCCATGAGGTAGCGGAAATGATGATCGCCCACGAGTCCGACAGCAAGGTCGTAAGGGCCTACAGGCGGACCGATTACATAGAACAGCGCACATTGCTTCACAAAATGTGGTCCGAGTTCGTTCTCTCCTGCCCCGAGGGATAAGGGGGCACAAAGCTAAAGCAACTATCGATAAGGAAACTGCTAAAGCAGTACCGCTACGCTACCATTCATCGGCAAGCATCCCAATTGCACTCATTGAAGTTTCTGACCCGGCCAAATTCTAGCTGAACTCAGGATAAAGAAAAAACCTGCTGAGCTTTGAAAGAAACGTGTCAGGCATACCCATCCAAAGCCAAGTGCTGGCCCAACACCGAGGCGCGCAAGATCACATGCGAAGAAATAAAGGTACCTCTTAGGTCGCCCGCGAGTTTGCATAGATCCAAGAACCTCGAGCATTGCCGCAAGGCGACGGTTCAGTCGAATGTCCCCCAGATCGCACCCCGTCGTTTCCGCTTCCACCCAATTCTGACCCATGCCTGCACCTCAACCCGTTTGGTGCCAAATGACGAATCACAAATCCTTCTCCTCAGACAAGACCAAGTTTGGTGCGTGAATCAATTCGCCGCACCAAACTCGTGGGTAACTGCAAGGCCAATGGCGCGGTTAGCATTATGCGCCCGCAACACGTTGTTTTTCCGCAGAATCGGCGGAAAGCGGAAGTCCGCCGCAAATGCAAATCGAAAGAGCTTCAACGTCGATAGCTGTCATTGATGAGCCAGCAGCGCGATCGCTAAAACGCCAAGGTGGTTATCGATTATTGGCTAGTTTACTCGGCGGGTTAATCAACCTAGATTCATTCCAGAGTTGTATTTTGAGGTATTCGACGTGGCAAACTTTTGGGATGGAGAGCCTGTAGGTAAAAAGGGGTTGCTGCGATTGTTAACGCGCGACGGCAAATGGCTGCGTTGGGAAGGGGAGAACGAGGACCCGAACGAACCCAGCAAGAAACCCAAGTCCGGTTGCAAAGATCAGGTCGAGGAAGCTCTGCTCTCTGCGCTTCATTCAACCAATGTCGTTGTGCTGCTTGGGTCGGGGGCGTCTTTCTCGGCCAAGAACGATGGTGGGCCTAATGCGCCGGGGATGGGCGACCTTTGGCATGCCGTGCGCGACGCTGTTTCAGAAGACAATTTGGTTGACCACAAAGAGTTCGACGATCTTGCGAAGAAAGTAATGGGCGGCCTGCCGCAGGATGATGCCGAAGGGAAACAGAAGGCTGGTGATATCGAGAGCCTTTTGAGCCTTTGCAAAATGCAAATTGAGCTGCTCAGTATTCGTTCAAAGAACGATCCTGATTTCGCTGATCGTCTTTGGCTGGAAGAGCTGATCGAGTTCGTTCGCGTAGCTGAGGACACGATCTTGGGCAAAGTTGGTTTCGTCGGTGCGGAAACTGATTTGCCAGCACACTGGGCGTTCTTAAAGAGATTCGCTCGCCGATCTCCAGAAAAACCTAGAGTTAAACTGTTCACCACGAACTATGATCTGTGTATCGAAACAGCAGGTCTCCGCCTGGGTGTGGTGTTGATCGACGGGTTTTCCCACAGTGCAGAACAGCGGTTCAACCGCGATCAGTTTGACCATGATATTGTGCGAAGGGCCGCATCCAGCACGAAGGCCGATTACCTCGACGGTGTGTTCCACCTTTACAAGTTGCACGGATCGGTGGATTGGCGACGACGGTCGGATGAAGTCGTCATTCGAAGCGTCGATGCACCGGGCGACGACCGCAAGCCGGTCCTGATCTATCCTCGATCTTCGAAATATCAGGAGGCGTTCGAAAGCCCCTATCTCGACATGTTCGCGGCATTGCAGGCTGCGTTACGGGAACCCGATACAACGTTGATCGTCTCCGGCTTCGGTTTCGCAGACGATCACATCAGCGCCCCGATTTGGTCAGCCATCGAAACTAACCTTTCGCTGCGTCTCGTGCTTTGTGATCGCGGGTTTGTGGAGCACCAAAAGCTGTTCGATGAAGAAGCGCAGGAGATCGACCTCGATCTGGCTGGACAACGTGTTTACCAGAGCAAGATTGCGCGGCTTGTACAACAGGGAGATGCCCGCATCACGATGTTGAATGGTCGTTTTGAAGACCTTGCCGATGCGCTGCCGATGATATCGGGCAAGACGGATCGTCAGCTCTTGCAAGATCGTCTTGAAAAGCTGCGCGAGGGCGATAGCGCATGAGCGAACTGGCTTCCCTGATCGACCCGTCCAAACGCATCGGAACGGTTACTCGAGTGACGGCAAGTGCCGTTGAACTCACCTTGCCGAATGCTCTTGCAGCATTGGGTAGGCGCGGACTGGCCAAAGGCTCCGTCGGTGATTTCGTGTTTGTTGATTGCGACCGCTCAGCGATCTTGGGGCGCGTGACGGAAGTTGGCATTCCAGACAGGCAGCGAAATGTCCTTGAGCACCAGATCGAAACCGATCCCACGGTAGAGCCGCAGGGGCGTGTCCAGTTGCTGGCAACTGTCAGTAAAACAAATCGGAAAGTGACGCGCGGTATCAACACGCAGCCCAGGGTCGGTGATGGGGTTTACCTCTCAGATGGCGGAGCGCTGTCCAATTCGATCAAGGATGCCTTGGAAGGCGATGTAAAGGGTGACAGTGCGCCGTTACTCGTCGAGCTGGGACACCTATCCGGCTTGGATGATGCCGCGCTCAGCATTCCGCCGGAGAAACTGTTCGGACGTCATTGCGGAGTGTTTGGTGCGACAGGCGGGGGTAAGAGCTGGACAGTTTCCCGCCTCGTCAACGAGATCGTGCGTATCGGTGGGAAATGTATCCTGTTTGATCCCACCGGAGAGTTCGCAGGAAGAGTTGCTGGAGCCAAACAACTCGCCTTCAGCCCAGTCGATGAGTCTGCAGCTAAAAAAGTCCATTTCCCACACAAAAATCTGTCGGAGATCGACCTGTACTCATTATTGACACCCTCGCCCCAAGTTCAAGGTCCGACGCTAAGAAGCGCGATCAAAAGTCTTCGCTTGGCCAAGGCACTGTTGGCCGGGCGCGGCGATTACAGATACGAAGAAGACAATGGGCGGAAGAAGTTCGACATTGGCGGAAAAGGATTTGTAGAGGTATTGGCTAACGGAACAATTAAAAAGGCGGGCAACAGTCGCCATGCGTTTTCGGTCGCGCAAATATCTTTGGCTGACGAAATAAACAGCGACCTATGCGATTTTGATTTGGCGATGCTTGCTGAGCAAATTCGATACGAATGTGTTAAACAAGGAAGCAATAGCGACCATAGCGTTCTGGGAAATTTCGGAAAGCCAGATGACTTCGCGCTTGGAGCCTGCAATCATCTAAATGTTCGGATTGAGACCTATCTGGGTGCTCCCGAGCTTGCATGTATGTTCAAAGCTGACGGCCAAGATATTGCGAGTGTCATTGACGAGTTTATCGTCGATGGAGCCCTAAGGGCCCTGGTAATCTCTTTCAGAGATGTCTCGTTCAAGTATAACGCTCGTGAATTATTGCTGAATACGCTCGGGAGACATTTGCTTGAAATGGCGAGGGATAACAAGTTCGTTGCGAACCCGCTAGTTTGTGTTTTGGATGAGGCTCATCAGTTTATTGGGCGCTCAATTGGGGATGAGCACAACCATGTTACGCTCGACGCCTTTGGGTTCATCGCAAAGGAAGGCCGGAAGTATGGGCTGACGACAGTGATTGCAACCCAGCGTCCCAGAGATGTGCCGCAGGATGTTCTTAGTCAGCTTGGAACTTTGTTTGTCCACAGGCTCACGAATGACCGAGACCGGGAGACCATCGAAAGAGCTTGCGGCGATCTGGATCGCAGCGCAGCTGCTTTCATCCCATCACTATCGCAGGGCGAAGCGATTATCGTTGGCCCCGACCTGCCTGCTCCTTTGCCGATCATGATGAGTGTACCCGAAAAAGGTCAGCGACCAGAAAGCCACGGCCCGAACTATCAGATGTATTGGGGCCGTGAGCAGGCCGATGATGTGATTGATTATTAACTTAAATGTCGCAATGCAGGAGGGTGGAAAAGCCATAAACCGGCTACTCAAACCGACGAAGCAAGGAGGTGCCAGATTGACCCAAGTAAATGTGATTCACAAATTCTTTCCAGTGGGCCAAGGGCTCTTCGTCGCGGGTTCAATACAGTTCTGGCCACCCCCGCCAAGGCGGCGCCGTCGAATTGAGATCGCGGGTTTTGAAAAGCCGCCCGCACAACCACCCTACCGGTGGGTCTATGACTGTGGCAGCTCGACCGCAAAACGCCTCGTCACTAACGCAATCGCTGATCTGAAAGGTGACTGCGGTGGGTCTAGGATCGACCTTCTGACAATATCGCATTTCCACAACGACCACATCAGCGGCGTGGTTGACCTGCTGAAAGCCATTGGCGCCAAGACGGTCATGTTACCATGGGCTCCACTCTGGCATCGCTTGCTGATTGGTTTTGACCAAGGCCTGCGCGCAGATGACGCCGAGATATTGTTCTTCGTCGACCCGGTACAATTTTTGACTCAAGAGGCCGGTGACGGCTTTGAGCAGGTCTTGTTCGTCATGCCCTCTGGCGGAGAAGGCCCACCATTTTCCACCGAATCGACTTTTGATCCTGAACCACCAGAAGACCTTGATGAAGCCGACAAAGTGTCTGGACCGGGCGACACTGTTCCATATGGCGATCTTGACCTGACATACGATCACGGTGAGCGCCGCGTGCGCATGCTGCGGCCCGGGCAGGCAATTCCCGTCTTTCGCGTTTGGGAGTTCATTCCCTACAACGATCCTGACACACGTCCGTCTGACCCAACAGACTTTGAAGCGAAAGTTGCTCGCCACCGACTCGCGCTGTTGAGCGGGACCGAAAATGAACGCGAAGCCGCGTTGAAACGTCTACGGGGCCTTTATGAGGCAACAGTTGGCCGGACAGCGATGAATGATGTCAGTCTGACGCTCTATGGTGGCGCGATCGGCACGTGGCGCGGGCATCACTATTGCGATTGTCGTCTCCACCATTTTCTAGGCAATTGCGATTGCTGGCAAGAACACGAAACGAAGGCTGCAATCTTGCTTACCGGAGATGGCAATCTGAGCAGCGCTTCAAAGTGGGATGTATTGGAGCAATACCTTGATTGCCGCAGGGCAGTTGGAACGAGTGTCTTTCAGGTGCCGCATCACGGTGCGCGTGCAAATTGGTATGATGGTCTGGCCGCGGCTGTGTCACCAGCTCGTAGCATATTTAGTTCTGATCCCAATCACAGTTATGGCCACCCGCACGCAGAAGTACTTCGTGATTTCTGGAACCACCGTGCCATTCAAGTAGACCAGCATTCCAATTTCTCGTTGGGCATGTTCCTGAACCGCTGAGGGAACAATCGGTACTATTTGCAGCTAGGGGGGCACGAGCAATCACGAGTGCAAACTGGCTTTTCCATACCTGTTTGCGCTGAGACAGCGAACGGTCGGGTACGACAAAGTGAATGACCGGTTTGGGGAAGTTGCCTTGCAGCAATCGGTAACGTGACCAATGACCGTTTTGGGCCGTGAGTTTCACCTCAGTTCGTCCTCACGCTTCCGCAAAAGGCTCACCAACTCACCAGACGCCTTACTCCTATTCTTTCTTGGCCAGGACCATTGGGGCTCCGCCTTATTCTGCAAGGTATCCCGCAAGCGCTTTAGCCTTGGATCTCTTACGGCTATCTGAAGTGGAGCAAATCGGCGTGAGATTTCGTTTTCAAGTCCATCGCAGCACAGATGACCATATGTTCGGCTAACTGTATCAGTGTTGGTATGTCCGAGCTGTTTAGCAACCATTGCAAGAGGCGTCCCGGCTTGCACCAGTTGGCTCGCATACGTGTGTCGAAGGCCGTGAAACACGAAGCCTTCGGGCAAACCAGCCCGTCGCACCGCTTCCTTAAACAGGTGCTTATGGCAGCCAGACCATGACCGACCTGAGGACATCTTGAAGACGAGGTCTTCGTCGTCTAAGGCTTCGACTTGGTCCAAGAAAAATGTCATGCCCTCGTTCGGTAGTACCACGTATCGCCCGCGATAGCTCTTCATTGGTTCGACGTAGATGCCAAATACATGCCCCCCAACATCTCGCGCCTTTAGCCGCGCTAATTCGGACACTCGACATCCTGTGTAGAGTGCACCCTGCACCAAGACCGCCAAATCGGGACGGCAGGTGGCGATAAGGCGCTTTGCTTGTGCGCGGGTCAAAAAGAACTGCCGCGGCGTATCGGCATGAGGCACTCGCCGAAGACGGCGCCAATACAACTCACTATCGACGTCGCCGTTTTCCCAAGACATCTCGATTGCTGTTCGGAGAAGTCCGATGACGGTGTTGAGTGTCTTTTTTCTCTTACGGAGGCGCTCATGATCAATATCCTCCAAACGAACTCTTGCCTCCACATTTCCTCTGCCTCGTTTGGGGGCGGTCTCAAGTATGTCGATGCAGAACTGGGTGAATACGGGTTGGCTGAGTTCCTCGACGGGCAAATGGCCAAGTCGGGGAATGATGTGATGGTTGATCAGAGACAACGTTGTTTCAAAGTATGTTCTCGCGGCTGAGATGCGCTTCCATTCCACGAAGGAGTGCATCGCATCGCCAACAGTGAAGCGGCTTTCAGTTTTTGAGTAGTTGAGCACGCTATTGACCCCTACTGAGTAAGGCTGCGACGCAATTGCGATTGTCTCCGGTTGGTTGAACCATTCGTTCGCAAGGGCCAATGCTTCTTCGTAATTCAGCCCATGTTTCTGCATCGTTCTGTAAGGCCCAAGCCTTGTTTGGGAGTACCCGCCGTCAAAGCGGCGAACCCGAGCCATCCAGTAAAGCTTGCCAGAAGGATGTTTCTGTAAACCAATGTGGCGGCAGAACTCCAAGATATTCCAGTAAGGGCTGTTTCGAGGCTGTAGCGTTTTGATGTTCTCCTCAGAGGAGAAAGAGGGTGCGTGTGGTGTTTTCTGCATGTCGTTGTTGCTCCGTCAGTTTGGACGAAGCGAGTTTCGTCGACTTGTTCAGCAGGGCAACAGCCGGTGGACAGCATTGTCCAGATTGAATGTCTTCTTTTTGGGGTGCTGCGGCGCGAGGCAGCTCTAGGATTGAATGTCAACTTTGGGCCGCTCGTGTCGTCGCGCCGAGGCTAAGATGGGCATATGCTGCGCCGCATCCGATGGCGGCTGAGAGCCCAAAGTGTGAATTCGTTTTTTGTGCTGCGCGCGCTTGCGGCACAAGGATTGCCGCAGCTGCGTAGATTCAAGCGCCGCTTCGCAGCGTGAAAACCGGCCGTTCAGGCTGTCCGACTATGCTTTCAGGATACAACCCCAGCCCGGCCACAACTTCGCTTTCGGCCTTTAGTCGCGTCCAAACATGCATTCGCGTGGCATTCCATCAGGTGAAGAATGGCTTGTCTTGCGCAACCGCACGCTCCATGAAACCTAGCGCAGCAGCCGGTGTTTCTTCGTCCACCGTCTCCATGCGCTTTTTGGTGAGCGGGCCAGTGTCTTCGATCTCGCCATCGGGGACGACTTGATCACGCCGTGCGGGTCAAAGGTTTCGCGGAAGGTCGCGCCATCGGCCAAAACCATATCGCCAGGATAATCCTCTTTCTCAGGCTCTTCTTCTGCATTGAGGTGGTAAAAGTCGCCAAAAAATTGATCACACTGGTGGTTGGCCGACAATTGCTCGTCGCGGTCGCGGAGATGGTTCTTTCCGAATTGCCAGGCCAGCTGTGCAGGACTGCTCGCCATGGGCGGCGGTAAAGAACATGCCTTCGCTGGCGATCCGGTCGATGTTGGGCGTTTCATAACCTATTATGCCCTGATTGTACGTCGAACTGTTCCAGGACCCGATGTCGTCGCCGATGATGACAAGCACGTTGGGCGAGTCCTGTGCTGCAGCTGTCAGCGGCAACGTAACAATTGCGGCAATCGATACCAGTCGAATGAGCCATTTCACACATCTGTTTAAACTCATTATGTTTATCGTTCGAGCGCCGTACTGGATCAGGATACGACGGATTTAGGCGTGTACGGGAAATCCATCGTCGCATCAAAAAGCGCTTTCGGTCGCATTGGAACAGACCCGCTCTGCTGTCTAATTCATGCAGGACGGAACCATTCCTGCAGCAAACCTTGACGTGAAATATGCAGTCGGGTTGTCGGTAAACGTGATCCGTGAAGCGGCAAACTATTCACAAGCAAGAGCTGTGAT
>Ga0189291_100223_pt1 | contig 37090 bp, 31 predicted proteins | sample UW1redminimetaG_FD_130331 | JGI IMG/M metagenome (GOLD analysis project Ga0189291, IMG submission 130331) | Marine microbial communities from the Costa Rica Dome - UW179B-red mini metaG | ecosystem: Environmental > Aquatic > Marine > Oceanic > Photic zone | place: Costa Rica: the Eastern Pacific... | reverse complement strand
TCCGCGGGCGCTTTTGAGTATTTTGCTTTCATCTTCGTTCCTTACAGTCACTACGATGAAACCAAAATACTCCCTTATTCTATGACGCTAATCTGTCTATCGATCGCTGACGGGGAACAGAACATTCCTGAGGCTGTTAGCATGTCGATAATTCCTGAGACTTTAGTAGGATTTGAAGATCCCAAAAAACCACCTCTTCAAGAATGCACTGAGGAACAGCGCACCGGCGCTGATTATCCCGAGATAATCAATGGAGACGTTCGGTTGAACTGATCGTATTGGAATACAGCAGGACAATTTGAAAACTTAGTGTGCGCTTTCGGGATATTGCCGCCACGCTAGTGTTCGCTATGGGCGCTAAGCGGACATTGTACTAACGAACATCTTCGCAATTTAATCTTCGATTTTTTCCAGTATTCGCTCGATTTTATTGAGGTGTTGTTGTTGATCTTGCAAACATTTGAGCTGCACGCGGCTAATTTCCGCTTCATCGGTAATTTGAGGTAACGCCACTATTGAAAGTACGGGCGGTCTAACTTTCGGCAGTTCCAAGATAAGATCACGGGCTTCTGCGTGTTTCTTCAAAGCATCAAAATCATCAGTTAGTTCAATTGCTTGAACTATATGGTTTTTTGGCTCGGGTACCATTGAGCACAACGAACTGCAACCAGCGCCATAACTGCAATAATTACGCCCGTATTCAAAAGCCAAACTCAACTTCATTCGATCTTCATAATTTTTGACAACCAGCTCATCAACTGCTCGATAGCCCGTCTGCTTTTGGCAACCCGCTAACAGCACAATAGCCAAAATGACTTGCAAAAACCTAACCATAACTTCCTTTTGATGCCTAGCACCCAAAATATCAAACGAAACAAAACTTGGTAATGTCCGCTTTCGGGATAAAGCAGACGTAACGCTAGCGTCCGCTATGGGCGCAAAAGCGGACATTGGGATTATCCATTTAATAAGACGATCGAGCATTGGGTGCCAACACCGCGATAATCGCCAGTTAACGAATATTTGATCAGTTGAGTGTTAATTTACAAACATGTTCGACCGTTATAAGCATGTTGCCTACTGATCTCTGAAAGGGCTTTGGGTTCTCGCCTGATGGATAATAAGCAGCGTATTGGGGCCAATAGGTGATCGACTTTTTCAAGAAAATTGCAATAATGAGAGACTCTATAGATCTCTCATTGCCATTAGGAGGCGCTGCGCTTCGGCCGGAAAAACTATGGTTTGCTGCGGTTGTTGATTATAAGCGGTTCGCCAGTTTTCGGAACCGGATTGGCTATACGAATGCAAACGGTCTACTTCACCGTTTGGCGAAACCCTTGATGTCACTCCCCGAAGTCAGTTTAGGGCGCTTCGGACGGACCAATGTTGAGATTGTTTTTTCTGCAAAATCGAAACAACAAGCGGAAGATCTGGTCGGCAATCTGTTGCCCAAGTTACAAGAGCGCGTATCCTTCAAAGGAATCGAATATGAGCCACAACCGGTATTTGGCATTTGCGAAGTCCACGACACAGCTCTGACCGATTATCATTTCGACCGCGCTAACGCAGCGATATCCATAGCACTTAGATCCAATCAGCATATTCGTTTCGCTTGCGAGGATATTGTTCTCAAAGATCGGAAAGACGAACTGGAACTTTTACATGATCTTCAGCAAGCGATTGAGCATGAAGAACTCACACTAGCTTATATGCCAAAACTAGGCCTCCGAACCGGAAGAATAGAGGCCGTAGAATGTTTGTGCCGCTGGGATCATCCATTGCGGGGCCCTATTTCACCGGAAGAATTTATCGCCATGGCCGATGAATCCGGAATGATGGAACAACTAACATTGTGGATTGCGAAGATGATGATCGCAGATCAACGGACACTTGCCGCGCATGGGATAAAAATCCAGTTTGATCTTAACTTATCGGCAAGTCTGGTTAGCAATATCGAGTGCTGTAACCGGTTGATCGAGTTAATCTCTGGTGCAGAAGGCAGGATTGGTGTCGAAATTACCGAAACAGCGGTTATTGAACATCCGGAGATTGCATTGGAAAATCTTAACCGGCTCGTTAAAGCCGGTGCCTGGCTAGCGATTGATGACTATGGGTCCGGGCTTTCCTCGCTTTCCTATTTGCGGCAGATCCCTGCCCACGAATTGAAGATCGATAGATCTTTTGTTACGGGCATTACAAAATCGAACCGCGATCCGCTGCTCGTTCGTTCATCCATCGAATTGGCCCATTCACTGGAAATGCTGATAACAGCAGAAGGTGTTGAGGACGATGTGACATTGTCGCTGTTGCAGGTCATGGGCTGTGATTTCATTCAGGGCTATTGGCTTTCCCGGGCTCTTCCACTAAATAAATTAACTATATTCCTTGAAGATTTTGATAAAAGCGATCGAGTCTCCAGTCTGACTACTGGAAGTTTGATAAAGCTGAAAAAGACTGGTTGAGCTGGGTTTTTATACCCAATAATTCCCTCACTCAGACTCTGAGTTCTGGTTAATTTTTATTTTACCTGACCTGTTTCCTATTGAGCAGGAATTAACTTCCATAACGGCAAATGTGGGGAACATTAAAACCGGGGTAAATGAAGTGATTTTTAGTACAGGTTATCGTGCCAAATTGATGGCCGCGTCCGTTTTGGCAATTGCAGGAATGCATGGAACCGGAGCGTTGGCACAGGATAAGGCCGATTCCGTCTCCACTTCAAAAGAAGCTATCATTACGCCGATGGCGGGGCAAGTGGATCCTGACTGGGGTAACATCCGGACGTTCTGGGGCAATATACGCACGTTCGAGGATGGCAGCACTGGCGAGCCCATTAGTCCCTATTGGGGGAATATACGCACCTTTTGGGGCGAGATTAGTCCTTTTGAGGGCGATATCGAAGCGTTCTGGGGCAACATACGTACATTTAACGAGGGCGACCCGAATTCAGTCACGCCTGAATGGGGCAACATTCGGACCTTCTGGGGCGATCTCGGCGGGCAATGGGGCAATATCCGTACCTTCTGGGGCAATATTCGTACCTTTGAAGATCGTGAACAGCTCGCCGGTCAATTATCTGATGTCATCAGCCAGTCGGAAGGTTTCTGGGGTGATGCCGTCAAGGCAGAGACAGGTAAGGATTTCAGATCCGGCTTCGCCAACCCGATACTCGCCAAACATGGCATTGATCTAAATGATCCCAATTCCTTGACGCTGTTGGATGTTGCTCAGCAAGAGCAATTTTTCATGGAATGGTATGACGGGCTGATGGCTTTCTCTGGCGCTGACCATGTGGACCATTGGATGAACCAGATTCACTGGAACCCAGCCCTTACAACAACCATAGGAGAAGGCCGGGATAGCACCATCGGTCTCATAGACTTTACGGTCACGGGTAAAGATACCGGTAGGCTGAGCTATGATGATGGCATTTCGACCTTTACGAATGGCCACGGTGCTGCAGTCGCGAGCCTGATGGTTGCGGCTCATGACGGAAAAGGGATCATGGGACTCGCACCCATGTCTAATGTTGTCGCTTATAATCCTTTTGATGCGACAGGAACGGCTAGCTTTGCCGATGTTCGAACCGGCATATTGGAGTTGTCAGGCCGCAATGCCAGCATCATCAATATGTCGCTCGGTGTTTCCGGGTGGACGCTGAATCCTGAATGGGGCAGAATTCTGAATGATCCAGAGGTTATGGCTGCAACGAAAAATTCTATTTTCGTTCTCGCAGCTGGTAATGACGGCATTACGCAGACCGAGAATGTGAAATGGGATTTCGATATGGATCCGAACCTTATCATTGTGGGTTCTGTCGATCCAAAAAACCAGATTTCGAGCTTTTCCAATCGACCTGGAGAAGCATGCTTGGTGAAAAAAGATAAATGCGACAAAGGTTCCATGGACTTGATGCATCGGTTTATCGTTGCTCCAGGGGAACTGATACTCGTTTCCGATGGTAACGGCGGCGTGTATCGTAAATCCGGGACATCCTTTGCTGCACCTCTAGTTTCCGGCACGGTTGCCTTGCTTCACGACAGGTGGCCTTGGCTTAGCCAGCATCCAAAAGAATCGGTCGATATCATTCTTGATTCTGCACAAGATCTTGGCGAAAAAGGCACCGATGATATTTATGGCGTCGGTTTGCTCGACGTGACGGCTGCTCTTTCTCCGCTCGATTTCGGTAAGGTCGAATATTACGAATTTGATAGCAAGGGTAATCTAAAAGAAGAACAACAGAAGAAAATCCGTAGCAAAAAAGAACAAAAAAAATGGGAATCCGAGGGCATGTTCTTCTTTGCTTTTGAAGATGTTGGTGAGACATTTCGCGATTTTGCAATCCCGCTTTCTTCGCAACTTGTAGATCAGTCTGTGTTGACCAAAGGCGGATCACAGGAGAACTTCCAAGCCTATCTCTATAACGCATTCATGGACTGGGCGACCAGCAAAGGAAAGTTTGCCGACACAGGTCATAAATCCGGCTTCGCGGGCTACAATCAGCTAGCCAGCATCAACAATGCGGTAACTAGCGGATTGCCTGGCAGTGAGGGTTATAACATCGCACTGACAATGACGCCGCGTCGCTATCAGGCATTTGGTAATAACAACAATGTGCCCTATGAAACCGCGGTCAGCTTCTCGGATACCGACGGCCAGACTGCTCTGATGTTTGGTGAAGGTTCGGGTGCCATTCAACTTGGCATGGTGCAGGGTATCAATCGGACAGAAGATTATGATCCATATACAGGCGGCGCAAACCCCTATCTAGGCTTTGCCTCAGGTGGTGCATTCGGGCAGTTCTCATATGCGCTAAACGATAAAACCCGCGTGTCTGTTGGTGTTACCGAAAAATCGGTAAACTATGTTAAAAACGGTGCATCAGGGTTCGAACGCGAAGAACTGGCTGGCCTGAAAGCGCTCAGAAACAATGCAGCGACCATCGCCATAAACTATCAACTCAACGATAAAATCGAAGTAGTTGGTAGCTATACACGGCTCAATGAGGACAGCAGCTTGCTGGGCGTTCAGTCGCTTAATCCTTCGGATTTTGCATCAGGCTCTGCCTCTGACGGCCTAACTATGGGTGCCAGTGTTGATATGGGTGAGAGTATCCATCTTTCCGCCAGTGGAACCATCGGTCGAAGCCACAGCGATAGCGGAAATATCAGAGCTACTGATGGAGGCCTTACCTCAACGGCTTTTCAGGTCGCGATGAACAAAAACCATGTGATTGACAAAAAAGATCATATGCGCGTGTCTGTATCTCAGCCGCTTTATCTTGAAAGCGGAACGCTGGAATATGACGTCGTGAAGGTCGTTGACCGGCAGACAGGTGAGATAGGTCGGAAAACCCAGCGCTTCCAATTGCAGGCTGGTAAACGGCCGCTGGTCGCTGAGTTTAGCTACGGTCGTTCGATGATGAATGATAGCGCTTCATTCAACCTCTTTGGCCGCGCGCAAGTCCAAGGTGATCCGCAGGGCGCTAATATAGCTGGCCTGGTTGCAGGAGCAGGTTTCAGACTGAGGTTCTAACTGGATCCAAAATTGTGAATTACAATGAGCCGTTTATCGCATGGTAAACGGCTCATTCTTCATTTCTTAACAGAGTGACCGTATAAATTCTGAGTCAATCGGAGTTCTTATTGTCATGCGTTCCATCGCCATCTTCTTTGCCAGCGCGGTTCTTGTTATCGATCCGACAACCGCGCTATCCGCCGCAGATAGCTCTACCGTGGAGGCTGCTCAAGCTCCTGTCCAAGTAGCTTTCGATAAGCAGATAGAAGATATTAAGACAGCGATGATGGGCGATCCCAATGTGGCCTACGAAAAGGCTAGCATCGCCGTTGGCATGGCCGACAAATTTCCTGCTACCAAACAAGGAGGCCTTTCACGTGCCACTGCGCTTTGGTTGCAAGGCGAATCATTAATTGGTCTCAACAGGCTGGATGAAGCGAAGCCGGTTATTACCAGAGCTTTGGAGAATGTTGAGAAAGCCGCACCTGATACGAAATTGCATGGAGACCTGCTGCGCGCTCGCGGAGCTATTGCCGCGATGTCTGGCGAAATGCAGACGGCCTTGGCCGATTTTCTAAAAGCCCATGATATTTTCCAAAAGGCGGATGTTCCCCGGTCGCAGGCGATTGCATTACAGGACATAGGTCAGATATATTTTGATGCTAGCGATTTTGACAGGGTTCTTAAATATTACAGCCGGTCTGTGGAAACTTTCAGCGAAGACCCGTGGCTGAACCTGACAACATATAATAACCGCGCGCAGGTCTATCGCGAGCAAGGCAAGTTTGACAAAGCGGCGGCGGAATATCTGCTTGCGTTAAAAGCCGCCGAGGAATTGGGCAGCCCTATGCTGCAAGCTCGGATTTTAACCAATCTGGCAAGTACACAAGTGAGAGCTGGCCAATTGGTTGCTGCCGAAAGCCGCATCGGCGAAGCCAGCAAACTGGTACAAAGTTCCGAAGCTGCTGGCTGGCGACCTTTTGTTTCCGGCGTGAGAGCAGAAATTGCTGCAGCGCGCGGCCAGAACAGTCAAGCTGCACAACATATTCAGGCAACTTTTGCTGGTATGAAATTAACCGAAACCGAGCTTCCGTTCCGTGAATTCCACAAACTGGCAAGTGATACATATGAAAAGTTAGGCAATAAAAGCCTCGCGCTAACCCATCTCAAAGCGTTTCAACGACTTGATAGCCAGGCAAGTGAATTGACCGCATCGACTAGCTCACAGCTGATGGAAGCCCGGTTTGACTTTGCCAATCAAAATCTCCGCATTTCCAAGCTCAAGCAAGGGCAATTGGAACGAGACATATTGATCGAACGGCAGCGTACGGAATTTCGCACGCGCGTGTTCCTTGGCATCGCTATTGCCGTTTCGATCATTTTCGCGCTGTTGCTATTCGGTTTCTTCTCGATCCGCCGCAGCCGCAATGAAGTTCGGGTTGCAAATAAAAACCTCACACTCGTCAACACCGATCTAGAAAGTGCATTGCAGGCCAAGACCGAGTTTCTGGCGACCACCAGTCACGAAATCCGCACGCCGCTCAACGGCATTCTCGGCATGACCGAAGTGCTCCTCTATGATCGCAAAATCACGCCTGATACCCGCGAGCGTATTCAAGCCGTCCAGGGTGCGGGACAATCGATGAAAGCACTGGTTGATGACATATTGGATGTAGCCAAAATGGAAACCGGCGAAGTCAATCTCGATAGCCGGGATACCAGTCTGTCGAACTTGCTAGGCGACATGCTCACGCTGTGGCACGGAAATTCCAAGGCTCAGGATATCAATTTTGTTGTCGATTTTGATGCCGTTCCGAACAATGTACGGATTGATGGCGGTCGCCTCAAACAGATATTGTCAAACCTGCTTTCCAATGCGCTAAAATTTACAGAAAAAGGGTCAATCAAGCTCAACGTGACTTCCAAGTCTGGCGATAAAGGCGAATATCTGGTTTTTCAGGTCACCGATACTGGTGTTGGCATTCCCGAGGAAGAACAGGGTCGCATTTTTGAACCGTTCACCCAAGTCAACAGCTCCATGACCCGGGAGCATTCCGGCACCGGCTTGGGGCTTTCAATCTGCAAGCGCTTGGTAGCGGCGATGAAGGGAACAATTAACGTCGAAAGCGAAATAGGAAATGGCAGCGTATTTACGGTATCACTTCCGGTCAAACGATTGAACGATGAACCATTCACTTTCAATGCTGACCACATTGGTTCTGTTCAAACGCTGAAACAAGCTGCCGTGCTTCTCATTGACAAAAATAAAAAAAACCACTCATTGCTTCGGACATTGCTAGTCCCAGAAACGAAGTCAGTTGAAATTGTGTCATCGGCAGAAGCCGCCACAAAAATCATATCCGATCAGCACTTTGATCATGTCATCATCGAAGGCAGTTCCGTGGACATGGCAGGCAAGGAACCGGTTGATGCGATCCGAACGATTGTGGAACAGGTTGACGGGACAGGTTCTGTTTCTACGCTACTGGCGGCTCCCAGCGAACAGTTGTCGCTTACGCAAATCACGCAGATCAAAGCGAGTCAGATTATCGTGAAACCGATCGGCATATCCGATCTGATTAAAGCACTGCGCGATCATTATGCTCCGAAAGAGCCGGATGAAGATCTAGAGCGCCACGACATGCAAAATAAACGCTCGGCAGGTTAAGCAGTCGTCCTTGCCGCATTTGCTTCACTAATTGGGTTAATTCCAATTTACCAGCTTCACCAATAATTTACAAAGTTGGTGATAAAGTAGCATGCTGTAACGGAGATTCGCGTGCGAATATTATATGTGGAAGATGATGCAATGAACCGGCGTGTTGTGAAAGACATGCTGAGCGTCATCGGCGCGCATATGGACGAAGCAGAAAACGGTACCATCGGTCTCGAAAAAGTTGACGCCGAAGAAGTTTTTGACGTTATACTGATGGACCTTAGAATGCCGGGCATGGATGGTTTGACCGCCATCGAACATATCCGGGCGCGTAAGGATTCTAAAGCAAACCTCCCGATCATCGTTATTACTGCGGATACTTCCCCAAATCTTTTTGATAAGTGCATGGGGTCAGGCGCCGATGATGTCTTGATGAAACCCGTCGCGATGGATGCATTGATGAACTCTATGGGCCGGGTGATAGCGGGCGGCGACGCCGGCGAAGTTATGCTCGCTTAACAATTAGCCAACATGGCTAGCCCGCACTCCTTACCGGACAATCTAAGTTATAAATAGGTACCAACGCTGAACTGCTCCTAATGTCCGCTTTCGGGATAAAGCGGCCGCTAGGCTAATGTCCGCTATGGGCGCAAAAGCAGACGCTAAAAACGCATCATGCCGCCCACCTTGAAGTCTTCTCTAAAAGCCAGTCGTGGGCACGCCAATCGTTATGACCCCATCTCCAGCGCGAACCGGCGGGCCTTGAATACCATAGAGTGCATAACCGTCTATTGGTGAGAATAGCTGTTCAACTTCATTGCCTGCATAGTCACGGATGGTGCCAATCAACTCACCTTCCCAGACGTATCGACCGCCGGTCTTGGCAGGGAAGAACAAACCGGAATGGGAAGCTGAGACTCCCTCCGATCCTTCAAACAAACGGAGTGCGGGAGGAATCTTGTGCGCTGGTTTGGTCGTCATACCCAAAATCCCAAGACCGTTTTCCACTCCCGTTATAATGGCGTCAACATGGCTCTCATTGCGGCTACCATTTTGGCCAATCTCCACCAATATTGTCGGAACACCTGCGGCCACGCCTTGACGATTCAGTGATCGACGACGGTCTACCTGCTCCTGAGTGTTCATGCTGTAGCGAACAAGATTGGGAAAGCCAAAGCCCCTCGCAACTTTAAGTGCCAAGTCAAAATCGGTCGAGAGCGGTCCGCCGTAAACGCCGATAAAGGCCGCCAGAAATTCTGCGCCATCTCCGCTGTGAATGTCCATCAGGAAGTCAACTCGGGCAATAATTTTTTGAGACAGGGCGTTTGCAATGCGCTCAGTTTGTGTACCGCTGGCACTGCCCGGAAAAGAGCGATTGAGATTCTTATCATCAACGGGATTTACGAACGGTGACCGGGCCTCGAAAGAGGGAATATTAGCGACCCTGACAATGATGAGCGTTCCCGACAGCTGCGCTGGATCGACTTTGTCAGCCAACCGGTCCGCCGCAATAATGGGCGCAAACTCATAGCCATGAACACCGGAAATCGTTGCCAGTACCGGTCCTGGCGTTGCACCATGCAAGACTGAAACGGGTATGAAGGTTTCCGGCTCGCCATCGGCGGCCGGAACAATCAATCTAAAGTCGCTGCGCGTGCCAGCGCTGATTTCAGTCCCCGCAAATTCAAAGCTATTTCCAGTGTCCGCATGCGCAACATGGGCAATGGGTATTAGAAAAAATACAAGGATAAAACGTATCATCATGAACCTATGATCGATCATAATCTCACTCCCTTCAAACTTAATTTCGTGCTGATAGTTATAGCTTTGTCGGGGCTAGACTGCGATCAAACCACCGATCAATCGCTTCGCGAACGCGGTGCTGATGTTCGATCAATGTGTGCGAGCCGCTTTCCGGGATGAGCAATTCATACCGGCGATTAAGCTGCGATAGATGAGCAGCCATTGTTAAGCTATTGGTGACCTGAACTCTGTCGTCTGATGCCCCGTGAACAAGGAGGATTTCGGTATTGGCGGCAATTTTTTCTGGCCAGTAAGCTGCGGATAAGGCGCGCAGCGCTTCATCTGGATCGGCGAGATAATTGTCCACAATCCCGCGATAAACATGCTTATCAAATTCGGCGCGACGCGGATTGGTGACAAGATCGGCCGAGGCACCGACAAGGACCGCAGAACGGATTGTGTCAGTCGCGGCAAGTACCCGATATCCAAGCCCGCCGCCGCGAGAGAAACCCCATAGCCCGATGCGCTTGGTATCAACCTCACCAAGCTCGCTTGCTAAGGGTATGAGGTTTAACATGTCTTGGCGGTCGCCTGCTCCCAAGTTCGGACGCCCTTCGCTGCCACCTTCGCCGCGCAATGCCGACGCGATGACGACATAACCCCGCTCTGCCAAGCGGAACAGCTCAAGAATGTCGAAGAAAGTAATACGACCCCATTTGGCGACACCGCCATGCGCGTATAAAATTACAGGAGGCGGGTTGGTCGCGGCACGAGGGAACAAGGCGAAGCCATTAATTGCCAAACCATCGCTACGATAAGAAATACGATCAGCGCGGACGGTTTCCTGATGCGCATATCGATTGAAAACAGCTTCTGGCACCAGAGGGCGCATTTGTTTGGCTTGCCAGGCAGGGTCAGGCGATTTGTCCATAAAAGCTAGCCAGTCAGCATAGCTGCTGAAGGGAAATTGGTAGGCCGTTCTCGACAACAGCCTGCCGGCTATAGATTTGGCATGAATCGGCCACGGGACGAGGGACGATGCCAAAGCGCCTTGCAATAAATGCCGTCTGTTCAGCCGTGGTTGGTCGAAAAAGCGAATGCTTCGTCTCCTATGTTTAAAGCTCCCGTTTAAAACTTATGGTCCGGGAAAATTGTCCAGATTACTAGGGTTCAAAACGCGGCAGATCTTTCAACTTTTCGGAGTCATATGGCTCGTCTGGAAAGAGATATGGATAGTGGAACGCCCGCAATTGCTTGTGAAAGTCCCGCACAGCATTTTCATAGGCAATCATCGATGCGGCATCCGTTCCCGCGAGTTTTTCAAACGACCGCTCAACAAATGACGTCGGTGAGAGAAACGAGGCCAAGCCTGCCTCACGGTCGCGTGCGAGGCGGGCTGAGCGATATTGCTCGACCAAAGGCGCCGTTTTTTGATCGCCAACTTGCTGGAACGCATAATACCATTTCCATTCAAAGGCTGTCTCAAGGGTAGCATGATCGCTCCATTCAGGATGCTCTTTGAGGAATGGGGTCATCGTTGCTTCCTTGGGCAAGTCCCAGGCATCGTTCACTGTTTCCCGCTGAAGCAGAAGAATTTCGCCACCATTGGGCAATGGTTGACGTGCTTCGATTGCCGCTGTTGAAAGTGCTGGAACAACGATCGCCAAAGCCAGCCACAAGCCAATTAACGAGGTGAGCAGAACAGAAGGCGAGGCGTTAATCCGGCTCACCAGTTCAACAATCAACCACCAGATTAGGAGCGCACCGACAAGAATTACCGTGGCTTTAAAAACAATATCTGGCGATGTCCCTACTATTATCGATGCCCCCCATAAAGGGATCAACAGCAACGCTGATAGTGCGACTACCCGAACTAGTGCCCTGGGCAACCACAACTGCGCAGGCGACCCGGCTGTTGCCACTAGCAAGTCATGACGCCTAGCACTGCGTTCGGCTGCACGAAGGTCATAAAGCAACAGGATGAGAAGCAGCGGCGCAACGGATGCTGCGAGGAATGCGAAATCGAACCGTCCGATCAACCCGAAATCAGCATTTCTGGTGTCGGCTTCATGAATCTGACCTTCGAGTGCCAGCATCCGCACGCGATGCTTCCAAGGACTGCTATCACGCTGGCCCATGGCAGCAAACGCAAAATCAGAAGGCGGAGCATGGGTAAGGTGGAATGCATAGTAAGCAGCGCCACCCCAATCTTCTTGCCCTTCAAGCGCGTTGGCGCGATCGGCTGCGTCTTCCTCGATCAGCGTGCCAATGGTTTTTCGCTGATCGCGGACTTCTGCAACACCGAATGAAACAGCGATAACGGAAAGAAAAAATGCCAGCGCCAACCAGAACAGCGCGCCGCTATCTTTGGTCAGAAATCGCACTTCGCGGATAAGATTACCGATCATCACAGACGGACCTTTCGAGCGGCGAGGAACACGATACTGATTGATGCCAGCAACCACGCGACCAGCACGGCCAGCGAGAGCGTGGCGCGACCAATCCGCTCGCCAGCGGCGTCCGGCGCAAAGCGGAACTCGTCAAGCACTTGCCAAGCCTCCGAATTTACGCTTGCCCGGCGCGAGGCCTCAGCATCGGCGTTGCGGTTCATATCGTCAGCATAACTAAGCTCGTTAGCGTGGACTTCGTTAAGCGATTGGACAAAATCAAAGCGCAGTTTTTCACTTTCGCGCAGAAACCGGTGATGCGTCGCAAGGTCAGTCCCGGCGAAGGTGCGCGATAGCGACCCGATTGCAATTGTGGGCGATGCCAGGCCGAACAGATCGAACATTCGCGACTGGCTCGCCTCAAGGCTCATGCGGTTTTCTGCGTAGCTGTTGAGTAATTTGGTCAACTCCGCCTCGGAATAGGACGCGACCACGCCGCGCCAATTGATCGGCAGTTCTTCAATGGTCTCAACATCATATTGCTCCAGCACCTCGGCCTGAAGCCGCTGAAAGGCGGGGTCCGCCGCATTGTGCCCGTCTCCCAGCTTGCGCTGTTCGGCCAGCATCACGAGGTCGCTCTCAATTTTACCGGGCGCATCGATTGCAGCGCTACTGGCATTGATCGCGAAGCGCGGTACGATGAGAGCAGCGAACAACCACACGAATATGAGCACACCCAATGAGACGGCACGCTGTTTGAGAATGATCGAGGCGGCGAGGACGATGGCGCCCCACACGCAGAGATACATGAAATAACCACCGACAATTGAGAAAGCCCCAAGCCCGCTTTCACCGAGGCTCACCGAATAGGTTGCGACTAAGATTAGCGGAATCATGAAGATAAGAATGACCGCAAGCAAAGCGGCTGCCTTGCCCATGGCTAGCGTCACACCAGATTGCCCCTGTGCCAAAATCACGGCTAGAGTCCCGCTCTCACGCTCTCGCAAGAAGAGCGCATGACCGAGTACGATTAAGAGGAGCGGTAAGAGCAATTGGTAAAGGCTGGCTGGTGTCAGTGCGGCAAACCCGCCAAGGTCAGCCGCCGCCTTCGTATCAGCGAACATTGCGGTGTTCTGGCGATGTCCTTCAAGGAAGATCGACTGGCCGGTGACCGCATCTACACCCGGCTCAAACGCAGCAAGCGGCGGTGGTGGTCGAAAAGCATAATGGCCGAAATGGACCATGCGGTGCGGATGGCGATCCGGTTGGGCAAAGAAAGTTTTTTCCGCCTCAACCTGTTGTGCAAGCCGTTGCGATTGTTCGTCGGCGACCCTGTTGATTGTGAGGACACTGGTCACGGCAAGTAATGCCACAACGATCAATGCGGCCACCACGATAACCTTCGAACGCAACCAAAGTCGCCATTCTTCTTTAGCTATTCTGATTATCATACTCATGCTGCTTCTCGCTCCGCGAAAGCTGCGTGTACCGTCTCGGTATCAATGCGCTTTCCGTTCTCGGCGGAGAAACTACCAACTAACTGGCCGCGCCTGAGTAATCCAATCCGGTCCGCTACCTGACACGCACCATAAACATCATGCGTAACCATAAGAATTGTCTGACCAGCGCTGGCCAGGTTCTTAACCAGATCATGAAACTCATCAATCGCCACTGGATCAAGACCGGAGGTCGGCTCATCGAGCAGCAAAATCGGTGTCTCGCGCAACAGAGCAAGCGCAATCGCTGTCTTTTGCCGCATACCCTTGGAGTAGGATTGCAAGCGCCGTGAACGGGCTTCATCAGGAAGCGCGACCCGGTCCAGCGCTTGATCATAGTCCGCTTGGTTCGCTGATTTGCCGGCTAGGTCAAGAAAGTAATCAAGATTCTCGTAAGCGGTCATGTGACCGTATAGCGATGCCGCCTCTGGTAGATAGGCTATGGCTGATCGCGCGGAAGCGATGTCGCTGCCAACGCTTTGACCATTGACCAGAATCTCGCCATCCGATGGCGCAAGAAAACCAAGAAAAGTGAGCAACGTGCTCGACTTCCCGGCACCATTGCCACCTAATAACGCAAAAATTTCACCCTGTTCGACCGTGAAGGAAACGCCATCAAGGACAACATTCCCTTCACGAACCAGCGAAAGCGAACGAACTTCAAGCGGTATAGTCATGTTAGACTTTCTCCTGTCTAGAAATTAAATCGCGCAGACACGCGAGCGGTGGTCGGAGCACCTGGTTGGACCCAGACATCCGCGAAGCTATTGGTGTAGAATGTCTCATTGAACAGGTTGTCGATATCGAGCCTAAGCGAAAAGCCTTCGACTAACTCAACCTCACCGAACAGTCTGACCGTGGTATAATCTGGCAGGGTAAAATCGAACCCTGTCCAACCATTCCGCTCACCAACATGAAGCAACCCCCCACCCAGTTCGACCGGCACTTGTGCCACGTTAAAGGATTGGCTGACGAGTAGACTCAGCTGATGTTTTGGCGAGTTGATCAATTGGTCGCCCTCTTGGATGAGTGCGCCAAAATCCGCATCGGGATTGCTATTGGTGAATTCAGCGTCGGTGTAAGCATAAGAGAGCCAGATGCTAAAGCCGCTATCAAACGAGGCATTGGCATCGAACTCGACGCCGCGGCTCCGTGCTTTGCCTGCTGGGAACGAGAAGAAGCCAGCGTCTACGGCGTCAGGTCGGTCGTCATTCACAAGGATGTTGCTTTGATCGACCTGAAAAGCCGTTAATGTCACATTCCCTTGAACCCCACTGAAATAGGCGCCGAGGTCCGCCTTGAGTCCAAACTCCGCAGACTTGGTAATGTTTGGATCAAACTGGTTGCCTTGAAAATCCGAACCCGTTTGCTGGCGAAAGCCTTCACCATAGGATGCGTAAATGCTCAGCCCGTCATCAGCACGGTAGACTGCACCGACTTGCGGAGAGAATCGCGTGTCCTTGCTGGTGATTGTGGTTGCCGGGACTGCGAGTAAATTGGTCAGGTCTTGCTCAAAATCATCGAAACGACCGCCAATGCGAATTTGCAGACGGTCAGTAATGTCGATCTGGTCCTGAAAGTAGATACCAAAGCCCTTCAGCCGTTCTTCACGATCGGTGTTAGGGCCCGGCACTGGTATCGGGAACTGCCCATAGACGGGGTTGTTCGCATCGAGGAACAGATAGGTAGCAGGGTCCAGCGTAGCGGGATCAGTCCCGGCCGCAACGAACGGAGGGCGGAAGCGCTGGATGAACAAGTTGTTGTCAAATCGGTCATAGTCCACTCCGAATTGGAGACGATGGCGCAGTGAGCCTGTGTTAAACTCGCCTGCCAATTCAGCACGGGCAACGAAATATTCGGAATCGAAATCACGGAAACGGAAAAACCGCGTGATCGTCTGGCCATCGGTAAGATAGAGTTGACGCCCGCCGAAATTATTTTCCGACGCATTTCCGGTCAGCGAAGTTTCGCGATAACCAAGGCCAGCGAGCAGACTCCAATTATCGGAAAAATTATGCTGGATTTCGAACTGATGACCGAACACTTCGGTCTCAATCGGTCCATCGCCCGGTTCGCCGGTAAAGGTCCGGCGCGGGCTGAAACCAAACTCCTCAGAGAAAATAACACCGCGATCAAACGGGATTTTCTGTTCGGTATATTCGAGCTCATATGTCGCGACGGTGTTCTCGCCGAGCTTCGCAGTAATCGATGGATAGAAGCCGTAGCGCTCCGTCTCAACTGTCTCGCGAAAACTCTCAGCATCTTCGTAAAAGCCGACCAATCGCACGCCAACATTTTCACCAATGGTGGTCTGGAGGTCGACATCACCGCGATAGAAATTAAATGACCCAGCCTGCAATTGAACCTCGCCGGACGTTTCGAAACCCGGGCGTTTGGTAACTAGGTTCACAGTACCGCCAGGCTCACCGCGACCAAAAAGAGCCGAGCGCGGCCCCTTTAAAACTTCCACAGACTCGATTCCTGCCAGATCGCGCGGGCCGCCAAAGCCGCGCCCCGCGTTAAAGCCATTGACCAGAAACCCGCTTGGCAAATTGATGTCACCAGAGAAGCCGCGAACGGAAAAAGAGTTCCAGAGGCCGCCGAAGTTATTCTGCTGCGCAACAGATGCCGACAAATCAAGAGCATCATTCAAGTCCAGTGCACCGGAATTGCGGAGCAGTTCCTGACCGATGATCTGATCAGCCTGAGGGGTTTCCAGCACATCAAAATCACCGCGATATGCTTGCCGTGTACCCGTCACGACAATAGCACTTTCATCCTCTGCAGAACTATCCCCGGTTTCATTATTCCCTGATTGTGCAAAAGCTGTATTAGTGATGCACAATGCCGCGCTGCCCAAAAGCAACCGAGCGGTATTTTTTATTTTCATTATATGTATTCCTGTAAATCAGACAAAATGCTCACCCGGACTATTCAGACTGGGCGACAGTATTTTTCGGAAGCATCAGGATATCCGTGTCATATGACTCCACGACATGCGGATAAGTTACCTGATTTCAGGAATATGGAGGGGCCCGCGCTTTTGCCTCAAGTGCAGAGACGGCAGGTTGTCTTTTGACGACCAGTGCTGTCCATGATTCTGGAACAACATTCGGCGGCATCACTACTGGCGTTGGCAGATCGAAGTCGTCGCTTTGATTGCCTTGAACGCAAATCGCACAAGATGCTTCGGGCACTTTATCAAGGTTGTCATTATGGGCATGCCCAGACGCCAAGATTTGCATGAGCAAAAATACGCCACAGACTATTGGCAACCACATAGCTGCCAAAAAATTGTGCTTAATCAGTCGCGGGGCGAGAACCATAAAATGTAACTATATCACATGAATTAAAATGGCAACAGGCGAGTGGTTAGGTCATTGGCCGGGGCTATATTGACTGTAACTCACCGCGCTTCAAAGTGTCCGCTTTCGGGATATAGCGGACACGACGCTATTTTTCCCTAACGTTGACGACCGGGCCGATAGCGGCGGGTTGCGACTGCTTCAATTTCACTGCGATCAAATAGCGCGCTACGCCATTTTTCCGAAACAAAAAGCTTTGCTTGGTCGGCATAATGGGGTGATGTCGTATCCAAAGTAGCATTTCCAAATTGATGGATGACGCTAGCGCTTTGTTTGCCGGATTTATCCCATTCCACCATTGCAATCCATGTGTCACCGGCAATGGCATGTAGTTTTCCATCGTCCCTGATCTCAGCGGGATAGATTGCGCGCAATGTGTCTGACGCGCCGCTGACCGGTAAGCTGAGATCGCCGCGAACCAGTCGGTTGACTTCACCCCATTGGGGATCAATGCGGCCGTAATGTTTGCTGAGATATTCTACAGCCTCGCGAAACGCATCTAGTGGTTCGGGAGCCGGTATTTTTGTGAACCGTTCGGTGATTTCGTGAACGACCGTCAGGCCACCGAGTGCCGCGTGGCGATTTTTTATATCCATCTGGCGATCCCAGGAAGCCAAATGTTTGGCCGCCGCTGCCAACTCTGGTTCAGCGCTCCAATCATGTTTAAGAACCGCTGTCACCACCTTGTCGGCCAGAGATCCTTTTGCATATCCCGTATCAAACTTTATCGCGAGCAGGGCAGCGCGATCGATTTTAGAAACCCCGTCCATCAATTCCATGATGCGCAATGAGCGATTTGTTTGATCGGTTTGCAATCCCATCGATTTTGGAAAGTCTTGTGGTTTCAAGTTATCCGGGCCGTCTGTGGCATCATAGGGTTGGTTATTGGAATTGAAGACAAAACCTGATTTCGGATTGAGCAATATCGGTACGGCGTCATACGGGCGATAGCCGTCCCAAATTAGATCTGAGCGATCGCCGGGCATGTCCTTCGTCCAATCCCAACCTTCGATGCGATTGGGATATTGCCCGTTGTGGATGAATGCGATCGTCCCTTCTTTATCGGCGTAAATGTAATTGATGCTAGGCAATGCATTCATCGACATCGCCGCATTAAACTCTTCCCAGTTTTTTGCTTTGTTGAGTTTTAGCCGTTGCTCGCTTTGGCGCATTTCGCCCATACCTGCGTAACGGATCGCAAAACTGCCCTTTTCAGATTGAATCACAGGGCCATGCTTGGACCGCAAAACATCTCGCTTTGCTGTATAGGCGAATGGACCAAATATTTTGATTCTGATCTTGGCGGTCTTAACTTCGAAATCCTCCCATTTTCCATCAAGCCTATATTGTCTTTCATTCTCCGGATTGATCACAAGTTTATAGACGTCGCTTAGATCAGGATTACTGACCGTGTTCGCCCAGCCAAGATCGCGGTTAAACCCATGCAATACCATAGGTGAGCCAGGAAACATGCCGCCCTGGACATCCAAACCCTCTTCGGACACCATATGCGCCTCCCACCAGGCAACGGGCCCCTCCATCGGTTGATGAGAATTAATCATCAAACGCGTCGCACCATCACCCGAGCGTGATGGTGCGACGGCAAATGCGTTTGATCCGCGTGGTGGCGCCCGACGCGGAGAAACCATCCATGCTGTTTCTCCGGTTCCGGGATCGAGTGCTATTTCCGCCATCCGATCATCGGAAAACAGTTCCAGCAATGTGCCATCCAAGCCATAGAAGAAGGGTGTTTTAAACAGGGAGCCAGCGATGACATCCTTGCTTTTAAAGGGTGCGAGACCAGGCATAATCTTGTCCGGGTTTTCAGCCGCGTATAGGTTTAACCCCGCGACATAGGCATCGGCGATTGCTTTGACCTCAGCAGAAACTTCGCTTTCATATTTGGCATCAACCGTATCCCAAACGTCAAAAAGGGCGACAATATAATCGGTAGGTGCTCCGTCACTACCTTTATATCTGGCCAACAACCCCCGCGTCGCTGCGACACTTTCCTGAATGGTCAGAAAATCATCCTCAGCATGGGCATAGGCTACGCCAAAGGTAACATCCGCATCCGTTTTACCAAAAATATGCGGCACGCCATAATCGTCGCGGATAATCTCGGCATTATATTTGGCGGCATCGGCGGATAGTATTTCCGATGAGGGATTGGCGGGCAATGGATCCCACAGAAAAACAGCCGCTACGATAACGCCTACGAACATTATGATCCCGACCCATTTTAAACCGCGCTTCAATTGCATTTTCACTGACTCTATTTTGAATTGTTTTCAGATTACAAAGCATAGCTAACATACCGAAGAGTGCAATGTTCAGCGCGGCGAAGCTTTTGCGATGTGCCAGCCGCAACGCTAGTGTCCGCTTTGGGCGCAAAAGCGGACGCAACAAATGTTGCACGAATAAGCAGCGTTGATAAAAGGCGATATGGAAGCTTATCAAGAACTTGTTCAGATACTTGAAGACACGAAAGAATGGGCTTTAGATAACAGTTTAAATTTCGGTGACGAGCATAGCTAAGATCACAAACATGTTGTGTTGGATATGTCTACACGAAGCACAAAGATAAAGGGAAAGTATAGCCTAGGATGAAAGATACAGAACAAACCAAGTCGGCTCTCCTAAGCATCAGGAAAATTGAAAAAATCAAAATCAGCGTGCTGGGAGAATGCTATTCAACCCTTGGCAATGTGGTTTGGCAAATCCTATGCGAAATTTATCTGCGGACGATTGATGGTGTTGATTTTTCCGGACGCGACCTCGCACAATCGATCTTCTTAACTGAATCACTGACTATGAGATTCACAGCTGTGTTGGAGGCGGAGGGTCTTATTGAATCATCGGGAGAAACAGTAAGCGAACTGGACGGTCATCTCTCGCTTACTGAACTTGGTGTATTGAAGGTCTCACAAATTATTGCCGAAAGTGCGAATGAGTCCTCACATGAGATCGATACTCGGGAAGCGAGAGCTTTTTTCGAATGATATTAATTATGGGGTTTAGGAAAACCCCGATCATAACAGCAAAGGGTAATTAACTCCGAGATGAGTCAACAGATTATCGGCCTTTTAAACCCGCTACTGGCGATAACTTGGGCTCTGGCTTTCGTGATTTTATGGCTGTTCCAGAAAGAACGTAAGTATATATTGCTTATCGCATTTTCATATCTTGCATTCTCATGTGGTATCTTCATCTCCAACGTCGGTATTTCAGCGCAGAGCGAGCTCCATGTTCTCGGCACCCATGTGTCCTATTCCGCTGCCATGATAACTATGGTCTGGGGTGTATCGAGGCGAATTAATGCTCCGCCCAGAGGCCTGCTGAATCTGGCTATCCTGATCGGCGCGACACCATTGATCTTATGGCTCTATTTGAATAGCGATCTTATAAACATTCGGGTGATCGCAGCAAATGGAGCTTACAGCGTAGTTCTATTGATTGGCGCACATAATCTTTGGTATAGCCGTAAAAATACTAAACTCGAATATTGGTTATTAGTCCTTTTCGTTCTCTTGGCGATCCAAGGATTGGTCAGGCCCGTCACGTTTTTTTGGCTTGAAGGGGCTGTATTGAACGCTGACTATCGAGAATCCATCTACTATTCGACCTTGAATCTTTCCATGTCAATTTTATCACTTTTGCTCGCTCTCACCTTAGTCATAATCTGCATCGACGACTATTGGCGCGAAATGAAGAGCGAGGCAGCGATATCCGACGCGAGCAACGCAATTTCGAACAGAAAGTGCCAACTGGATAAGCTACAGCAAGTCATGGCGACGAACATTCACCGGAATCATGATCTAACAATAAAGAAGCTTGCCGAGGAAACAGGGATACAGACCCATCAGCTTCGAAGAATGATCAACAAGGAGCTTGGTTATAGGAATTTTCGCGATTTCGTGAATTTGCACAGGGTAAAAGAAGCGCAGGTCATGCTTAGTGATCCAAAATTCTCAACTGCTTCCATAACCGAAATCGCATTCGATTGTGGTTTCAATTCTATTCCGTCGTTCAATCGGGTGTTCAAGGCAGAAGTTGGTGAGACGCCGTCGGATTATCGAGAATAACACGCAGCGACACAAAATAACGCAGCAGTTTGCTGAGCGCTTCTCATTAGTGAATGCACTTTTTTCAGTTTTGAGGAGACGTTATCGCCAAAGTGCCGATATCAACAATCTTTCAATGTAAAGATCATGTTTTGAAAGGAACTTTGTTGGACTACCAAACCGAACTACTTTCGAACATAGCCGCTGATTTGCAACGTTGCCTCCGCGCTGCCGACGCTGCCCATATTCCTCTCGCCGCGATTAAAATAGCGGAGGCTCTCGAGATTATTTTGGACCCGTTGGAAAATAACAAAAACACGAGTGAAGCTGATGTGTCCCTTACAAAATCGATTCAGTCCGAGTACCAAACCGGAACTTAGGCTCGGGCGGCGGTGGTCTCCGGGCTGATATCGGCAAACTGAAATTCGAGGTTGAAGCCGCAGTCCTTCTCAACCGCGATGGTTTCGAAAGTGCGGAAAAATCTCCACAACTCAATTTGCAATTTGGATTGGCGCTATGACGACGCAGTCAAGCGGGCGACGAAATGTCTCCCGCTGGTCGCTCAGGATGACCCCGATCATATCTCCATAAATGAAGGGGCTGCTATCTTAATACTCCATTTACAAACGCAGCCGCCGTGACACACCATCTTTCGCGATGAAGCCGCCATTAGAAATCGTTGATGTTAATGTCCGCTACCCACCCAGTTGTTGCCGTTAAAAACGACCAAACCTAGTGTCCGCTTTCGGGATTTAGCGGACATAACGCTAATGTCCGCTATGGGCGCAAAAGCAGACATTCGAAATCACAGATGTGAGGATGTTAAAACTGATTTTTCCAGTCAGTGTAGATCGTTAATCGGGCAATCTAGATAGTAGAAAAATATGGTAAGAGCCCTGTTCCTGGGTGACAGTTCACATATTCGCAAATGCTATTGCTACCATCCACAATAAGCACTTCATGCCACAGTTTCAGGTCAACTTGCCCTTGATGCGCATCAAGCATTTTGAAGAAACTGTTGAAGATTGCCAGATGGGTTGGATGTGTCTTTGACCAGTCTTCCAGATGTTTCATCGAGACAAACAGAGCAAGGCCGAATGATTGCGCGGCTGCACTCCCATCAAGATTTGTTTCATCCATTAACCGGCAGGACGCGCATCCTGTTTCCATCGGATTGTCCCGCAAAAATGCCATGCCTGCAGTGAGGTTCGGGCGGACCACATCGAGATAAGTTTCCAACTCTTTGTCACTGGAATCGCTCCAGTTCTGCCCCGACCGGATCAGGCAGAAATTGCTGGGTATGCTGGCCCTTAGTCGTTTTCCACGCGATTCAGGTAGTTTTACTTTTGGGAGGCTATCGCCGATTGCGCTTTCCAGCAGATCATTGTCGGCGGAGGCCGGTATTCTGTCACGCATGCCGCCCCAATAATTATGCTCGCGAACCGGTTCACCAAAAGGTTGGCCCAGTGTTGCTGCGCCGGTTGGGTTCTGACTAGAGAATAGGGTTTCAAGGCGATTGACCGGAACCGTAAACACTTCTCGCCAAAGACCGGTGTCGCCTTTCAACCGGGCATCATCTTCCCACCATTCAGCAAAAGGTGTCGATTGCCACCAAGCATCAAATGCATTTTGAGAGTTCCAATAGGCGATGAATAGGTGATTTTCATATCCTGAACTATCCACATATTGCGCGCGCGTAACAAATGAAGGTGCGGATTCTGATTTTACACCATCCAGAAATTGCCTTTCAAACACCGATTGCGATTTGCCGGCCAGAACCTGACAACCGAAATAGCCGAATACGAGTTCTTCAATGCCCTCGTCAAAAGCGGATTGCCACGCATCAACAGGGGGTTCCCAATTTTCCGGCATATTTTTCATAATGGTCGCCCCTGTTATATCTGTCGATTATATTGATCGCCTATTCTGCAGCTTCTGTAACTTCGGAATCGTCTTGTTCCAATATATCATCAAAAGCCAATACTCTTGGCTCGCGGCGCGCTGCGACCGCCGTGTCCTCAAATGATGTGCGGCGTTCTTTATTGGCTACCATCCGAAAAACATCCGGGCGCGAATAATGGCCAGATGGGTCTGCCGCTGCCTTGGCCAGACTGATTACATCCAAATCAATATCTGCATAGAGCAGACCTTCGTCATGCTCCCCAAGCGGTTCAGCAATCATGCTACCATCTGGACCAAATACGCGTGCGGTTCCACCACCCAAGGGTAGCAATTCCCGTTTGAAGTCGGTGTCGCAAATCATATCTTGAATCTCTTTGGTAACCACCAAAGATGAAGCAAGCACAAAGCATTGGCCTTCTGCGGCATAGACTTTACTTACCGCTGTGTTCAACTCTGGGCCGAGGGCGTAGGCCTTGCCCGCATACAGCGCAAACCCTGGCCATGCTCCGATATGAACTTGTTCATTTTGTGCATATTGCGCAAATTTGTTGAGTGGGTTGAGATGTTCCCAGCAGCACAATGAACCGATACGGCCAAGCGGCGTTTCACGCACAAAAAAGTCGCTGCCGTCGCCTTCGCCAAATATCGTCCGCTCCACATGAGTGGCTTTTAATTTGCGCCGGGCGGTAATTGTTCGCGAATGCGGATCAATGTGGAGCTGGGCGATGTAAAGGCTGCCATCCTTTTTCTCGCTGTATCCAAGCACAGCATAGATACCGAGATCATTAGCGGCCTGAGCAATTTTTTGTACCTCAGGTCCATCGGCCGTCATGCAATTGTTAAAATGACGCTGGACATATTGCATGCCGACTGCCGGTGAATCCAGCCATGCCCACCATGGATAACCGGGAATCCAGCACTCCGGAAAAGCGATAAGCTTTGCTCCGGCCTCCGCAGCTTCCTGCATCAGCTTGATCGTTTTTGTAACGCCGGCTTCCATGTCAAAATATTCTGGAGCGGCCTGCACGACGGCAACTTTATAGGCGGGGTTAGTCATGATTTGGGCAAGCCTTTCCTAAAACTTATGATTTTTTGCTATTTGTCAAACTAGACCAAAGTTTTTTGATGCTTTGTCTGGACGGGTATGAAATCTTGCCTGAGGCGGCACTTCGCTTGATTTTTCGTGACTTTTGAAGGTTGAAAGCTATCAATGACATTGTGAGCATGCCTGCAAAACTGATTTCGACGGACTCTGTACCGGAATCCCATCGCCTGCCTTATTGGCGGGATTTGGTGTGTGATGTGTTTGTGGAACTGGGCTGTGAGAGTGCAACCAAGCGCGATTTCCATGGGCAGATAGAAAGCCGGGAGTTTGCGAACACCAAATATTCTCGTGTCAAATCTACATCGCATAGTGTTCGCCGGGACAAGGGCAGGATCGCTCGTTCCAGTGCCGAGCATTTTTTGCTGAGTCTGCAGATGCGAGGCAAAGGCAGGTTGATACAGGATGGCAGGGAGGCTCTGTTAAGTCCTGGTGATTTCGCCCTATATGATGTGACGCGGCCCTATGAACTTGTTTTTGATGATGAGTTTGAACAATTGGTCATGCAGGTGCCGCGTGATGAAATTGTGACGCGTTTGTTCGATGTCGACAATCTCACCGCTATCGGCGTTTCTGGCCAGGTGGGTGCCGGACGGCTGGCATCGATGCTAATTGCGCAAACCGCTGACCAGCTGCCTTATCTTGATGAAGATAGTTTGGGCAGCGTGCAAACCAGTACACTGGATCTGATGGCTAGTGCATTGGCAAACCGTATAGGTCAGAAATCGGAGCGTATCTCAGAAAGCCAGGAGCTAACAATTCGGCGCATATTGCAATTTGTCGAAGATAATATTTCCGATCCATCGCTGACCTGTGAGATGGTCGCGACATCCAATGGTATTTCAGAGCGCTATCTCAGGAAGCTGTTCCAATCGAAGGGGCACGGTGTTTCAGAGTGGATTTGGCAACGCCGACTCGAAAATGCAAAACGGGATTTGCTAGATCCTTTGCAAGACCATAAATCGATAACCTCGATTGCCTATGATTGGGGATTTAAGGACCCGGCTCATTTTAGCCGCGCGTTCAAAAAGCGTTTCGACTGCACACCACGCGGCATCCGCGCAATGGAAACCAGCCACTGATTTTAATTTAGCCAGCGAATTCTGGTAAAAGCGCCAGGTCCGATTGAGGCAAGCCTTGGGGCCTCTCGGTGCAATTTTCTGGTTTTTAACCAGCCTACAACAGCTCATCGAAATGTCCGCAATAGCCGGACTGAATCTTGGGAGAATGTCTGTGGGACGGTTAAGAAAATCAACATTTCCGGCAAAAAATATGTTTCAGCTTGGTGCAGCTCTGTCCGTATTGGCCGTAGCTACTCAACCGGCTATCGCGCAGGATGAGGGCGCCAGTCAGGATGAAGGTGGACTCGATGTAATTGTCGTGACCGCGCAAAAACGTGCTGAGGGCCTTCAAGATACTCCGATTGCCATCACCGCTGTGTCTGGTGAATCATTGGAGGCGCAGGGCGTCGGCGACATATCAAATCTACAACAAATAACGCCAAATTTGGTTTTTGATACAACCGCGCCTGTTTCCGGTGTGTCATCAGGTGCGATTGTCTTTATTCGTGGCGTTGGTCAAACCGACTTCCAACTGACAACTGATCCGGGCGTGGGCACCTATGTTGATGGCGTTTACATGGCGCGTTCCGTGGGCGGCGTTCTTGATGTGCTTGATCTAGAAAGGATTGAAGTATTGCGCGGACCGCAAGGCACTTTGTTTGGGCGTAACACGATTGGCGGCGCTATTAGCCTCATCACCAAACGACCTTCTGACACTTTTGGCGTTAAGGCAGAGGCGACAGTGGGTAGCCGTGAGCTACTTAACGGCTTTTTGGCTGTAGACATTCCCTTTTCCGATACGATCCGTAGCAAGTTTGTAGGCTCAATCAAAAGCCAAAATGGTTATGTTCGCGGGCTTAACGACAGCCGTCGTCTGGGAGATACTTCGAGATATTCGTTCCGCGGAACTATTGAAGCCGAGTTGCTTCCCACACTGACGGCCACGCTCAGCGGCGATTTTAGTGAAATTAACGAGCAGAATGCAGCAAGCAAATTGGTAGGTATTTCCTTCGCCGCGCCCGGCAGTCCAACACGGGTCGACAACCGTTTTGATCCAGCTACAGGCCTCGTGACAACGACAAATGTTCCGATCCCACCGGGGGCGCCAACGCTAACTTTCCTGCAAAATTTGACTCCTGAAGTGTTCAACGCCAGCTTTATCACGCCGGATCTCGACACCACTTTTGCAACAGGGCCGAACGGTACTGACCTCAAAATCTGGGGAGCGTCTTTAACGTTGGCCCTTGATGTCGGATTTGGCGAGTTGAAATCAATTACCGCCTATCGTGAAACTTCCGGCAGCTTTGCGCGTGATGCTGACGGTTCGCCGTTCGCCGTTACCCACACGAATAATTTTGACTATGCTCAAGATCAATTCAGTCAGGAACTGCAATTGGCTGGATCGGCCCTGGATGACCGTTTTAAATTTGCGCTTGGTGGATATTATTTCGACGAAAACGGTCGCGACAATCTGGTTGTTAATTTGCCGGTTCTTTTCGGCACGGTAAACAATTTTGCGACGGTCAACAACAAAAGTTACGCAGCCTATGCGCAGGGCACTTTCAGCGTAACCGACTATCTATCTGTCACCGGCGGCGTTCGCTATACCAAGGATGAAAAAAGCTACACGGTTCCTGTCAACGGCGGTGCCATTCTAAATGGCCCTGCTGGTGTCTTTGGCCCGGTTGGAACCTTCACGCCGTTTTTCCCTGCCGGAACGTCCAATGCAGATACCAATAACGTCTCTTTCAAGGGGGTTGTCGATTATAAGCTGAACGACGGAACGCTATTTTACGTCAGCTATTCGGAAGGTTTTAAAAGTGGCGGCTTTAATACCCGCTACTTGGCACCTGTTCCGGCGGCGCAATCTTTCGCTCCAGAAGAATTGATCACTTATGAAGCTGGTATCAAATGGGAGGGCTTGGACCGTCGCCTGCGTTTGAATGCAGCCGTGTTCCGCTCTGACTATGACAATATCCAACTGGTGGTCTACGATTCTGGCGCGCCGCTGACTCGCAATGCCGGTTCGGCCGACATTCAAGGGTTTGAACTGGAAGCGACTGCTCTTCCAATCGATAGTCTCGAGCTTGGATTTACTGTTGGCTATACAGATGCCGAGTATCAGTCTGTGACACCGCTCAACCCGTTGGTCGCCACTGACAATCAGGTGCAATTGACGAGCAGTCTTCCGAATACACCGGAATGGTCACTTAGCGGGTATCTGGCTCACACGCTTGAGGTTGGTAGTACCGGTGAAATCAGGACCCGTGCGGATTGGGCGTATAGTAGCCGGATCGAGAATGACGCGGTTAATTCGATTTTCCTCAGTCAACCCGGAATTCATCTCGTAAACGCGTCCATCGGATATCATGACACGGATAATGGTTGGTCCATCACCGGGTTCGTTAAGAACCTGACAGATGAACGCTATATTGTCAGCGGCGATTCCAACTTTGGCATTGGATTCCACGAAGCCAATTTTAACGAGCCGCGCGAATTTGGCGCAACGCTCCGTTTCAAATATTAAGGATAATAGACATGGCAAAGCCCTTTGCATCATCTACGGATCTTGAAGAAAAAACCGAAACACTGGAAGTTCTGGATGATGGTGTTTACGCGCTGACGGCAGAGGGTGATCCCAATGTAGGGGCGATTGAAGGCGAGGATTTCCTCGTTTGTATCGAAGCGCGCGCCACCCCTGCGGCCGCGCGAGACTGGCTAGTCAAACTGCGCGAGCACACCGATAAACCCATTAAATATCTGGTGCTCACCCATTATCACGCGGTGCGCGTTTTGGGTGCGAGTGCTTTTGAAGCCGAGACAATCATTACCTCAGACACCACTCTGAAACTGATCGAAGAGCGCGGCAAAGAAGACTGGGATAGCGAATTTGGCCGCATGCCGCGTTTGTTCAAGGAGCCGGAAGAAATTCCCGGACTGACCCGGCCCAACCTGACGTTCAATGATCATATGACAATTGACCTTGGCGGAGACCGCGGACGGCTTGACCTGCAGTTTTGCGGGCGTGGTCATACGGCGGGTGATATTGCGGTCTGGCATGACAAATCCAAGACACTGTTCGCTGGTGACCTGGTCGAGGCGCAGGCCGCGCTTTATACCGGCGATGCCTTCCATATGGATTGGGCCAGCAATACACTGGATGCCGTCAAAGCATTTCGCGCCGAGAAGCTCGTCGGCGGGCGCGGCGCAGTGGCGCTCGGTAATGATGCTTGTGACGCAGCAGTAGAGCAAACGCGCGAGTTTCTGAACGGTATGATCGATAATGTGGGTGCGGCTCATAAGGCTGGCGGAACATTGAAGGATGCGTTTCTAGCGACCCATAAAGCACTGGCACCAAAATTTGGGCATTGGCCAATATTTGAACATTGCCTGCCGTTCAACGTCCAGCGCCTTTGGGATGAATTTGATGGCACAGACTGGCCGCGCATCTGGACCATGGAGCGTGACCGTGAAGTCTGGGATCAGCTTCAGGACTAGTTGAAATGGCGAATGTATCCGGTATTCCTGTCTGGAAAGAGATGGGAACAACGACCATCCCGCAGGACGTTGAAATTGACCATGATGTCGTCATTGTCGGAGGGGGGCCGGTTGGGCTGACCTTGGCGCTTGATCTGGGGCTTAAAGGACGGCGAGTCCTATTACTCAGCAAGTATGATTTCATTTCCGCCGGGTCAAAAGCGATTTGCTTTGCCAAACGGACGCTCGATATCTGGGACAGGCTTGGCATCGGCGAAGCGATGGTTGAAAAGGGTGTGATCTGGAATATCGGTAAGGTTTTCTGCGGCGATAGTGCTGACCCGCTTTATCAATTTGATTTGCTGCCGGTTAAGGATCAGAAAAACCCGGCCTTTATCAACCTGCAACAATATCACGCCGAAGAGATATTGGCCGAAGCCGTCAGCAAACTCGACAATGTCGATTGCCGTTGGGGACATGAAGTAACCGATCTGTGTGTGCTAGATGATAGTGCCACGTTGCAAGTTCTATGCGCCGAGCAATCCTATAAAGTGGAGGCCCAATGGGTCGTTGCATGTGATGGTAGCAAATCTTCCATTCGCGAACAAATGGGACTCGATTTCGCGGGACGTGTGTTTGAAGATAATTTCCTGATCGCCGATGTGAAATTCAAACAACAGCGCCCAGCGGAGCGTTGGTTCTGGTTTGATCCGCCATTTAATCGCGGACAATCGGCTCTTCTGCACAAACAACCGGATGATATCTGGCGCCTCGATTTCCAGCTCGGCTGGGACATTGATCGGGAGGCTTGCATAAAGCCCGAAAATGTCGCGCCTTTCGTCCGGGGGATGCTGGGCGAGGATGTCGAGTTTGAAGAGGAATGGTATAGCGTTTACACATTCCAGTGCCGCCGGATGGAGCAATTTGTGCACGGCCCGGTCATATTTGCGGGGGATAGCGCCCATCTGGTTTCGCCCTTTGGCGCGCGCGGCTGCAACGGAGGCGTTGCCGATGCGGACAATCTGGGATGGAAATTGGACGCGGTTATCGCCGGTACAACCAGCCGGTTACTGATTGATAGCTATAATGAAGAAGCGATCGTCACGGCTGATGAGAATATATTGAATAGCACCCGTTCGACGGATTTTATGACGCCCAAAAGCACCGTCAGTAAGGCGTTTCAAGATGCCGTACTGGAATTGGCGGCAGACCATGACTTTGCCCGGCCATTTGTGAATAGTGGCCGATTGTCGATGCCGGCAAGCTATCCAGTAAGCAGCCTGAGCAGCGAAGATGAAGACCAATGGAACGGCGGGATAAAACCTGGGATGCCCGCTGTGGATGCGCCGCTTGGGCACAGCTGGTTGCTACAACTTTTTGGCGACGAATTTATATTGCTTTCGCAATCCGCTAATCTGGATATTCCAGGCATCAGGACAGTCGAATTGTCTGACCGTGGATGTGGTGTGCAGCTCGCGAAACAGCGATATGATCTGGAAGAAGGCTCCGCATATCTGATCAGACCCGATCAATATGTCGCGGCAAGATGGCGCAATCCGACAAATGAGAAGGTGGAGCAGGCGCTCATCAAAGCCGGAGGAGGACGGGTATATGCCCAAGCTTAACACAGAGCCAAATATTGCTGGCGTCGACGATCTCTACCAAAAACTAATCGACATGCATCAGGGACAATCAGAAGCGGAGAGCATGAAAATAAATGCCAAGTTGATCCTATTGCTGGCCAATCATATTGGCGACCCGCAGATTATTGACGAAGCCATTTCGTTGGCGGTTCCCGAAAAAGATGCTGAGAAAGAAAACGAACAATGACCAATTCCGCAACCGCTACTCCCAAATTATCCGGTATTCACCATGTTGCTTACCGGTGCCGTGACGCAGCGGAAACTGTTGCCTTTTATGAACGTGTGATGGGTATGGAATTTCAACTTGCCTTTGCCGAGAATGAGGTGCCCTCGACGGGTGAATATGACCCCTATATGCATGTGTTTCTCGATGCTGGCGGCGGCAATGTCCTTGCTTTTTTTGAATTGCCGGAGCAACCCGATATGGGCCGCGACCAAAATACCCCTGAATGGGTGCAACATATCGCCTTTAAAACGGATAGTTTGTCGAGCCTCATTGCCGCAAAAGTCCATGCGGAGGCCGCGGGTCTGGAAGTACTCGGTCCAACCAATCACGGCATTTTTAAATCTATCTATTTCTTCGATCCCAATGGCCACCGGCTAGAGATCGCATGTGATATTGGTACTGAAGAAGAATATGCAGAGTTGAGACGCGTCGCGCGCGCTATGCTGGAAGAATGGAGCCAGACCAAAAAGGCACCACAGCACGCCGCCTGGTTGCATGAAAAAGCAAGAGCAGATCACTAGAGATGAAGTTGGCAACATTGAAAAATGGCACGCGAGACGGCCAGCTGGTTGTAGTTTCCAAGGACCTGACCCGCTATTGCGCCGCCGAAGCAATTGCACCGACGTTGCAAGCGGCATTGGACGACTGGGTTAGTATTGAACCGCGGTTGGAGGCGCTTTACCGCGATGTTGAACATAGCGCTGTACCCTGTGGACGTTTTCACGAACATGATGCACATTCGCCACTGCCGCGCGCATACCAATGGGCCGACGGCAGCGCCTATATCAATCATGTCGAGCTGGTCCGCAAAGCGCGCGGAGCGGAAGTGCCCGAGAGTTTCTATAGCGACCCGCTCATGTACCAAGGCGGGTCCGATGCTTTCCTGCCTCCCCGCGATAATATCCCGCTCGGGGACCCGGCCTGGGGCTGTGATATGGAAGGTGAAGTCGCAGTAATAACCGATGACGTTCCGATGGGCGTGAGCAATGATAACGCGGCGAGCCATATCAAACTGATCATGCTGGTAAATGATGTGTCTCTACGTGGGCTTATTCCCGCAGAGCTTGCGAAGGGTTTCGGGTTTTTTCAGTCCAAGCCGCCATCTGCTTTTTCACCTGTCTGCGTTACGCCTGATGAATTGGGCGAAGCGTGGAAAGATAGCGTCATTCATCTGCCGCTTCATGTAGATTATAATGGCGAGCCTTTTGGCCGAGCCAATGCCGGCGTCGATGCCACTTTCAGCCTAGCCAATCTGGTGGCGCACGCCGCCAAAACGCGGCCTTTGAGTGCTGGCACCATCATTGGGTCTGGTACGGTGTCCAACCAAGACGCCGATGGCGGTCCTGGCAAGCCGTGTAGCGAAGGTGGGTTTGGTTATAGCTGTATCGCGGAAATACGCATGATCGAAACCATCAACGACGGCGTACCCGAGACCCCATTTATGTCTGCAGGTGACACGGTGCGTATCGAAATGCGAGATACCGACGGCCATTCCATATTCGGTGCGATCGAACAGGAAGTTCAAAATATTTAGACCGAAGACCGGGCAATTTAAGCGCATGGAAAATAATCAGGAGTGCCACATTATGGCTTATATGGAACCGTTGGAAAATGAGGATATTACGGATGATGCGATTGTAGAGCGATTCACCTATTATCAAAACACGCGCGGCTTTACGCCAAACTCGATCCGGACCATGGCGCGCAGGCCCAATATCGTGAAAGCTTTCATGCAGCTCAATCAAGCTGTTTTATACGAGGGCACGGTTGGTGAAGATTTGAAAATGATGGTCAGTCTGATGTCATCTTTCGCGACCGGTTGTCTCTATTGCCAATCCCATATGGCTAATCTGTCGCATATTTATAACGTGTCAAAAGAGAAAATTGACACGATGATGGATTTTGAACAGTCCGAACATTTCACTGATGCCGAACGCGCTGCACTCGATTTTGCGTATAAAGCAGCTCAGGTTCCGAACGGCGTTACACAGTCCGAATATGATCGTCTTGCCATCCATTTTGACGAAAACCAGATTGTCGAAATAATCGCCTCCATCGCATTGTTCGGCTTTCTGAATCGCTGGAACGACAGCATGGCTACCAGCCTCGAGCCAGTTGCTAACGAACGAGCCTTCGATCTGCTCGGGCAAAACGGATGGTCTGCGGGCAAGCATACACCGGCGTGATTTTCCCGATCACCAAATTGCCGTTGAGGTCCTAGTCAAATGAACAAATTATACCCGAATGCCAGTGCTGCACTGGAGGGCATCTTGCGCAACGATATGATGATCGCGAGCGGAGGGTTTGGCTTGTGCGGACTGCCAGAACGATTGCTCGATGCGGTTCGAGATAGCGGCGTCACACGCCTGACTTTTGCCTCGAATAATGCCGGCATCGACAATGAAGGCATTGGTAAGTTGTTGCGGACGAAGCAGGTCAAAAAAATGATCTCTTCTTACGTGGGAGAGAATAAAGAGTTTGAGCGACAATATCTCGCTGGCGAGCTGGAAGTAGAATTCTGTCCGCAGGGAACACTCGCCGAGCGAATGCGCGCGGGTGGTGCCGGTATTCCTGGTTTCTACACAAAAACTGGCGTCGGAACGCAGGTGGTTGAGAGTAAAGAAATTAAAAGCTTCAATGGTGAAGACTATCTACTCGAACGTGGGATATTTGCCGACCTGTCTCTTGTGAAGGCCTGGAAAGCTGACGAAAGTGGCAATCTGATATTCCGTAAAACAGCACGTAACTTCAATCAACCCGCTGCGACCTGTGGCAAGATATGTGTTGTCGAAGTTGAAGAGATCGTTCCGGTGGGATCGCTGGATCCGGACAGCATTCATCTGCCGGGTATATATGTGCAGCGAATAATCGTTGGCGCGCCATATGAAAAACAGATTGAGTTTCGCACAGTTCGTGAAAGAGAAACGGCATGAGCTGGACCCGCGACGAGATGGCGGCGCGCGCTGCACAGGAACTTAAAGACGGCTATTATGTCAATCTGGGCATTGGAATTCCGACATTGGTCGCCAATCATATCCCCGAAGGCGTTGAAGTAACGCTTCAGTCGGAAAACGGCATGTTAGGCATCGGGCCATTTCCATATGCGGGCGAGGAAGATGCCGACCTTATCAATGCTGGCAAGCAAACAATCAGCGAGCTCCCATCCTCCAGCTATTTTTCGAGCGCCGACAGCTTCGCTATGATCCGCGGAGGGCATATTGATCTAACGGTATTGGGTGCGATGGAAGTGTCGGAAAATGGCGATATCGCTAATTGGATGATCCCCGGAAAAATGATCAAAGGCATGGGCGGCGCGATGGATCTGGTCGCTGGCGTCAAGAAGATCATCGTGGTGATGGATCACTGTGCGAGGGATGGTAGTCCAAAATTTATTCCGGAATGTACCTTACCACTGACCGGGACGAACGTAGTTGATATGATTGTCACTGACCTTTGCGTTTTCCAACGCGTAGATCATGACAGTGCATTTAACTTGATAGAGCTGGCTCCCGGAGTAAGTGTTGAAGAAGTGGTCGAGAAGACGGCCGCTGGGTTTCGATCGATGGTGTAAGTCGAACGCATCCAATATTCATTTGCTAGTGTCCGCTTTCGGGATATAGCAGTCACAACGCGAGTGTCTGCTTTGGGCGCAAAAACGGACACTAAGAAATTGGTTATTTGATGCTGCTAAGGACAATGTTCCAAAGAACTTCGAAGTTTAGGCTTCCCCAATCTGCCCTTGTTTCTAAAAGCTATTCAAAGCCTACTTGGCAATCTCGGACGTGAAAAATTGTGCCATCAACATTTGCAATTGCTCTTCATCATTCTCTGATGCGCGCTCATAGATTTGAACTGGGTTTAGGAACGGCTCTAGAATTGTTGTTAGTAGGTCAATTCGCAATGCTGTTCCTTGTTCAGTTTCTTCGATGGTCTCTCCATATTCGACAATACACACGCCAATTTTGAATTTGAGTCCGGTTAAGTGGCTGGCAACGGCGTCGGGATGATCAGCGAAGGCGTGTCGGAAAGCCTCGATTGCTCCTGGTTCGTTATCCAGTTTCCATCTTAGGAATTTATGCAAGGCTATGACAATAGCTGTGCACCTTTTTGCTGCACTCTGTTCTTTGCCTGCTGCCTCGTCAATCAAGCTGTCTGCCGAGCGCAACCAATCTAATACAACCGCATCCAAAATTTCGGTTTTGTTCTTAAAATGCCGATAAATATTAGCGTGAGACATGCCCAAATCTTCAGCCAGTGAGACAAGGCGCGTGCGTTTACGGCCATAGCGATGAACGTGGATCAACATCTGCTCCAGAATGCGCTCACGTGTTTCCAATTCTCGATCCTTCAATGCTTGACTCATTAGAGATAGTTACATATTACATAAAATGTAATAATGAAAGCTTCTTAGTGAAAAAATCTTATATCATAGGTCCAACAAAAATGATCACTCTGCTATTTTTTTGGGGAATGGCTGCACCGGCGGTGGCCGGAGATCTACTCGTTCAAATAGATGGGATAAAATCTCAAGGTGGCAAAATCATCTGCCGTCTGTTCACGTCAAAATCCAAGTTTCCGCGCAGTGGTGAATTGAAAACGGTAACCACAATAATTGGTAAAAGCGCAACTTCGTGCTTTTTCAAAAATATTCCCGGCGGAACTTATGCTGTTGCGATTGCCCATGACAAGAATGCAAATAGTAAACTCGACACAAATTTCCTCGGCATACCTTCCGAAGGATATGGATTTTCAAATAATGTTAGACCCAGATTCTCCGCACCACGTTTCAAACAGGCAGCATTTAATCTCGCTGCTGACAAAGTGACCCTCCGCATCAAAGTGATCTATTAATATGCCAAGCCCTTTTGACCTTGAAAGACGTCACAAACCGTCATCAAATAAATATCTGCGCGTTGCGAGTTCCATGTTTGGACAAAAAAAGGCAACAATGATGTGTCCAGAGTCGAATAGTTTGACGGGAAAGTTGGCACTGGTAACGGGCGGTAACCGTGGCATTGGGCTTGAAATCACCAAAGGTTTAGCTCGGCGAGGCGCAGATGTTATAGTCGCTGCGCGAGGTGACTCTAATGCTGCGGCAGAATGCCGAAGGATTGCCGGGGAGACTGGCAGGCTCGTCTCGTTCTTTCCCCTTGATCTTGCAGATAAAGCGTCAACGGCAGACGCCGCTCTAGAATTGAAATGGCAAAATAGAAAAATCGATATAGTCTGTGCAAATGCCGGTATTTCGGAAAGCAAATACCATCAAAACAACGAGGGTATCGAGCTATGTTTCGCAGTTAACTGCCTCGGTCATCATCGACTTCTCCGAGCGATGCTTGAAAGCAATTCTGTCGCCGATAATGCACGCATTATATTCACAACCGGGGATATTTATATTCTCGCCGATGATTGTACGCCTGATTTTACTTTCGTTGGACGATCGGCATCTGCTTACAGCCGCAGTAAACTGGGTAACTTGTGGCAGCATTTTGAAATAACTCGCCGCTATCCTAATCTAAAATGTATCGCAGTTCATCCCGGCGTTGTTGCAACCGAGTTGGAAGGCAGCGTCGATGGGCTTATCGGTTTTATCAAACGCCAGATGTTCATCTCACCTTTCAGTGGTGCTCAAGCATCGCTTATTGCTGCAACACAAGATCTACCGAGTGGGACGTATCTGCATAACAAGCATGGAATAATGGACTTGAATGTCGGCGAGGTGGCAAAAAACAGTCCCAAAAGAGTCGCATTTTGGAAGGCGCTCAATGCTATTTCGGAATAGGATCACTGCGTCAAAGAAGTTTGCAGTTCAATATTCAATTCTAGTGTCCGCTTTCGGGATAAAGCCGTCATAGCGGTTTAGGGTGAAACCAGCTCCAAATGGCCAACATCCATGGCCAATGCTAGCTCATAGATGGTCACTATAGTTGGATTGCGCTTTCCACGTTCTAGATCGCTGATGTATTGCTGCGACAAACCAGACAGCTCGCTGAGCCGTTCTTGGGTCAGTCCTTTTTCCTTCCGGATTCGGCAAACATTGTTACCCACAAGTTTTCTCATATCCATGGCAGAAACTATTGGCGATCAATGGCATTCTTGTTTATCAACTATAATATGTATTGATGGGCGGGAGGAAATATTGAGTGAAGCGGAACAACCTTCAAATGAGGTCGATGACAAAGACAAGGGAAGCGCGTTAAGGGGCTGCCTAGCATTATTTCTAGGCTGCTTAGCTGTCTCAACCTGCGTGGCACTTGCTACTTCAAAAGATGATAGACAACTCGTTGCTGAAAAGAAGCTGGGTTACCACTGTCTGGGTCCTACCGATGTGTCCGTCGTCAGATAATTTGAGACATATGGCGGTTTAAAACAGGCGAGTATTTGGTTCCATCTGTTGGTTGATATTATGCGGCTATCTTGCGGTGATGCAAGCGCCTTTGTTCGATGGTTT
>Ga0189291_100221_pt1 | contig 38455 bp, 31 predicted proteins | sample UW1redminimetaG_FD_130331 | JGI IMG/M metagenome (GOLD analysis project Ga0189291, IMG submission 130331) | Marine microbial communities from the Costa Rica Dome - UW179B-red mini metaG | ecosystem: Environmental > Aquatic > Marine > Oceanic > Photic zone | place: Costa Rica: the Eastern Pacific... | reverse complement strand
TTTTTTTAAGTGATAAACGGTTTGCTTCACTTTGATCGAATTGCTCACCATCCGGCGCTGTAAAAATAATTTCATCGTAATCCCTTTCAGAAGTAAGATGTTCAATACAGCTAAAGATCGGTTGAGGAGTTAATACCATTCCGGCTTCGCCACCATAAGGATAGTCATCGACCTTCTTATGCTTGTCTTCGGTGTAATCCCGAAGATCATGAATAAAGATCTCAACCAGGCCTTTTTCCTTGGCGCGATTCACAATGCTATTTTCCAGCGGACCTGTAAGTAAGTTCGGAACAGCAGATATGATATCTATTCTCATGTCTAAAGCCCCCCTAATTCTTCTAGGTTTTGGCAGATGACGGATTCTTCCTCAAAATTTTCTTCAACCACGTACTGTGGAACAAGAGGAACGAGAAGAGTTCCGGTTGATGTAGAAATATTTAATATGGACTGCATGGCATTGTCAATGATATTCATCACAACACCAATATGCTCACCATTTATATCATATACATCAAAATGAAGTAAACTTACTTCGTCATCTTTTTGCGGGATTAAATTCTCGGCGAAATCTGTTTCCAGATACACTCCGCTGTTTTTTAATCCTTCTGCCGCTGAGCGATCAGCGATATGTTCAAATTGTACAAAGAACGAAATTTCATTTCTTTTTTCCTCAGTTCGAATGTTTGAGATTCTTGCCGGGAAGTAGTCGCCCCTTTCATTCCGCAAATACACAACCGTTAGTTCGTTCAGGACATCCGGGTCATCAAATTCGAAAAGGACTTTGAGTTCACCGTGGATTCCGTGGGTGCGATCAACGCGCCCGATCAAAGTAAAGGGTTGTATATTGGCTTCCTGATTCATAGGAGCCGGATTAAATTATCCTTCAGATTGTTTGCTTTCCCAGGCTGCAAGAACTGTTTTTCTAGACTCATCGTCAGAAATAAATCCTTTTAATGCATCCATATCTGTTTTATTGATATGATCGATAGCATCTTTTGCAGTCATGTCGTTGGAAGTTTCCGTAGAACTTGCTTCAGCTTTTGGCTCTTCAGCAACGTCTTCTTTTTCTTCTTCAGCGGGAGCTTCATCTTTAGTTTCTTCAGCAGGTGTTTCTTCAACAACAGCTTCTTCAGTAGCAGGCTCTTCCGTTGCTTCTGCAATTTTTTCTTCTACTTCTTCAGCAGCTTCTTTGGCTTCAACTTCAGGAGTCTCTGCTTCTTCTTCAGTAGTAGCTTCTTCTGTTACTTCCTCAGCCGGAGCATCGTCAGTTGTTTCTTCAGTTGCTGTTTCTTCCGCCACATCAGCAGTAGCTTCTGTCTCATCAGCTGTTTCAGTAGCAGATTCTGTTTCTAATTCAACAGCTGCTTTTGCTGCTTTTTTCTGAACCTGATCTTTAAATTCTTTCTCTTCAGCTGCAAGAACGTTCTTGTGCTTATCTTTACGAGAGTCGTTATCGTCTTCTTTAGAGTCGCGGTAAGATTTCCATTCAGCTAAAGCGGCTTCGATTTCTTCTTCGTTTTTACCCCACATCATCAAATGACGCTTGTATAAAACACCTTCATTTCTAAGGATCTTGCGAACCGTATCTGATGGTTGTGCTCCGGTATCTAACCAGTAAAGAATGCGGTCTTCGTTGAGTACCACTTCTTTTTTCTCTGTTACGTTGTCATAACGGCCAACCTGCTCGATGATTCTTCCATCTCGTGCAACTTTGCTGTCAGCAACTACAATATGAAATATAGGTCGTTTTTTACGGCCTTTCTTTTGAAGTCTAATTCTAATCAATGTTGTTCTCCAGTGAGTTGTATATATATAATGTTACTTACCAATTGGTAAATTTTTTAATCCTTGAAGTGCCCTGCCCATCTTTCCCATTTTGGACATGGTCTTCATCATTTTTTTCATCTGTTCGAACTGTTTAATGAGATCATTGATCTCACGGACAGTAGTGCCAGAACCGGCTGCAATTCGTCTACGACGAGTTCCATTAAGTATTTCCGGATTCTGACGCTCCTCCGGCGTCATTGAATAGATAATAGCTTCAATCGGTTTGAAGGCATCTTCATCGATTTCGTTATTGTCCAATGCTTTGCTGGCGCCGGGGATCATAGAAACAAGATCGGTGAAATCACCCATCTTCTTGATCTTTTGAATTTGTTCGAGGAAGTCTTCAAGATCGAACTTATCAGAGCTAATACGGCTCTGAAGTCGCTTGGCTTCATCTTCATCAAATTCCTTTTGAGCTTTTTCAACGAGCGATACCACATCTCCCATACCAAGTATGCGTTGTGCCATACGGTCGGGGTAGAACGGGGATAGAGCATCCAGCTTTTCGCCGGTACTCACAAATTTGATCGGTTTATTTACAACAGTTTTTATAGAAAGCGCAGCACCACCTCTGGTGTCGCCATCTAACTTGGTAAGAACTACCCCGTCATAATCGATCCGCTCGTTAAACTCTTTTGCTGTGTTAACCGCGTCCTGACCGGTCATCGAATCAACAACAAACAAAATTTCATGAGGATTTACGGCTTTCTTAATTTCCGCAACCTCATTCATCATTTCCTCATCTACATGTAAACGTCCGGCAGTATCAATAATAACGGTATCCATTGCCAAACTTTTTGCCATCGCTACAGCTTCTTTAGCTACGCGAACGGCATCTTGTTGTTCAATGGAGTAAACCGGCACATCAATTTGGGATGCCAGAGACTTAAGCTGATTTACGGCAGCAGGGCGATAAACATCGGCGGCAGCAAGAAGAGGATTCCTTTTATGCTCCTGCTTGAGGTATCTGGCTAACTTACCAACAAAGGTAGTTTTACCGGAACCTTGTAAACCTGCAATAAGAATTACGGTAGGTGGGGTGTGTGCAACTGCGATATCAGACTTTTCACCACCAAATGTTTCAACCAACTCATCAAATACAATCTTTGTAAATTGTTGACCTGGATTAACACTGGTAAGCACGTCTGAACCGAGTGCATTTTCCTGAATTTTTTTTGTGAACTCGCGAGCAACCTCATAGTTAACATCCGCATCCAATAAAGCACGACGAATTTCTCGTATAGTTTCAGCAATATTTACATCGCTGATACGAGCTTCGCCTTTCAGGTTTTGAAAGGCTTTATCTAATTTTGAGGATAAACTATCAAACATAGGTTTTTAAATACTGTTTTAAACAGAATACTCCGCTTAGTTCAGAGCCGATAAAAATACGGGATTATCTCAGTCTTATCAACATTAATGTGGATAAAGTTTTTGCACATGTTTGCATTCGGGCAAAAGCAACGCCAAGACTTATAATTATTGATATACAGGTAAAATTTTAAGCAAAACCACCATCTAGTTTATATCTTAAATCAAAAAAAATTGTTCAAGAATAAAACCTGGATCTACGATCACGATGAACCGCTCACCCGTTATTCCTTAGGACAGGAAGGAAAGAACCCGTTGATCTGCTTTGGAGTGAATCCAAGTACTGCTGTTCCCGGAAACTTAGATCCAACTGTGGCTTCGGTTGCTCGCTTTGCAAAAGATCAGGGCTACGACGGATGGCTGATGTTCAATTTGTATCCGCAACGGGCTACCAACCCGGATAAGATGCACAAGAATTTTCAGAAACCGATTCACGATAAAAATATAGCCGCGATTGCAAACCTGTTAGAGGATTTACCAAATGGATTAGATGTATGGTGTGCTTGGGGAACGCTGATCGAAAAACGCCCGTATTTATCACGTTGCCTGAAAGATATCACTGAAGTTCTGGTCGAAAATAAGTGCAAAAATTTCACACGGGGAAATATCTCCAAAGCCGGTCACCCGCACCATCCATTATATTTAAGAAAAGAATCCCTGATGGATGCGTTTGATCTTGATCAATATATTAAAACCATCCACGAGCGGTAGCGAAGTGGTCTCCCATTCACCGCCTACATCATCAGATTGCTTTGTCATCCCGAATCCTCGGGATTCCTCGCAAATGGGCAATAGTATCATTCTATTTTAGGACCCCAAAACCGATCTTTATTCCAATTTTCTGGATTGTGTTTTATGTATTCCCGTATGTAGTATAAGGATTGTTCATTCCTGATGATGTGATCGTAATAATTTCGTTGCCAAATTTTGGTTCCGGGTGTTTGGTTAATAATGTTTACTTGTTTGGATGTATTCATTTTATACCAACCAAAGATTTTAGGGATCAACATTTTTCGGCGGTTTTTGCGAATAATTTCAATGTCGTTTCCCAATGGTAGGGGCGATTCATGAATCGCCCCTACCATTGGGTTTGGGTTTATTATTTCAATAATGCCGTGTACATGATTCGGCATAATAATGAATGCATCAACACGCGTATTCGGATATCGATTATCAATCGTATTCCAATAATCCCGCGCAATTTTCCCTAATTCATTCAAATGCATTTTTCCATCGATCACATCCCCAAAAATGTGCTTCATATTCTGCACACAAATGGTGATGAAATAAAATCCCGGACGGGAATAAATGTATCCCTGCAAACGCATGGATTGTCGGTTTGGAAGACTTTGCTGTCTCATAATAATCAGTAAGACAGGTTGAGAGGTAATTCCTTACAAAGAAAGTCTTTAAACGGACCTCCCGGGCGCTTGTCCACATTGTGCTTTCTGACCAGCTTGCCCCTCCTTATGGAAGGAGGGGTGAACTATTTAGAAAGAAAAATATAAGCAGGTTTTGGGGAGGTCTTTTAAAAAGTAGTTTCAACTCTTACACTATTGTTGGAGATTGCCTGCCTGCACGGAGCCACGCCTTCTCCCGAAGCATCGGGATATGTCGGACAGGCCGTTTCGGCAAAAGAAGGCTTCGCTCCGCTCGCAAATGGGGATATAAGAAAAGGTTTGAATTCCTTCTCTATATTGATACTATTCTTCAAATAAATAACCTACCAAAAAGTATAATGCGCTATCTACTTATTCTGATCTCTGTACTGCTTTTCAATTGCTCAGAAACTTCAAATGAACCACCAATTGATTGGGGAGAATCCCCTTGGCCGGAAATTCGGAAGGAACGGATTTCCACCCTATTGCCGCAAGCCATGGAAGCTGCTGAGGTTGATATTTGGCTGGTAATCTGCAGAGAAAATAACAATGATCCGATCGCAGATCATATCGGGGGAGAAAATGCAGGAGGAACTGCAGCCTTTCTATTTTATGTGGATGAAGATGGTTTTCATTCCAAAGTGTACTCACCATCCGGAGAATCAACGGCGCTGGGTGAATTGGATATTCATGATGAGGTGATCCCGGTAGAAAGAGGAAAATCAGCAGTTGAGCAAGCGGTGGCATTTATCAGAGAAAAAGACTTTAAACGCATCGCAATTAATTCCTCTTCGGGAAATGCTCAGGCGGATGGATTGAGTTACACCCAAAGAACAAACCTGGAAGAAAGATTGGGATCAAGTTTTAGCAAACGACTGGTTTCTTCGGATAAACTTATCTATGAATGGCTGTCAATTAAATTACCGGCAGAAGTAGAGATCATGAAAAAGGCCGCAAAACTAACAGCGGAGTGGCAACTGGAAGCCTATGAAATGATCGAGCCGGGCGTTACTACTGATGCCGATGTCGCCGCATTTCTGGATGCGAAGATGGAAGAATACGGAGTGGGCGAAGCTTGGAGTCCTACTCAAAATCCAAATGTGAACTCAGGTCCTGATCGTGGTCATTCTCACGCAACCGAAAAAATAATTATGCCCGGTGATGTGATTCAAACAGATTTTGGAATCAAATTATACGACCGATGGGTGAGCGATATTCAGAGATTCGCCTATGTGTTGAAAGAAGGAGAAACCGAAGCGCCGGACGACATTCAGTTTTATTGGGAATCTGCCAGAGCCGGAAACCGTGCAGCTTTTAATGCCATGAAACCCGGAGCGAAAGGAGTGGAGGTTGACGCTGCACAACGGGAAGTGATGAAAGCCAACAATTCTGAATATGTGCCGTGGAGCACCGGTCACCCGGTAGGATATGTGGCTCATGATACGGGACCAAATTTAGGAGGCTCACAATCACCGAGTATTCGACCGGCAGCTCAGAAGATCTTAAAGCCCGGGATGGTCTTCGCTTTCGATGGCTTCCATGCCTGGAATCTGACCGACAGTACCACCAAAACGATCAGCGTGGAAGAAATGGTGGTGATCACCGAAACGGATGCCCGATGGTTAATAGCCCCGCAGGAAGAGTTGGTTTTGGTGGGGAATTGAGTTGAATAAATGCCACTTCTTTTAGTTTCAACTTAGTGCGCCAACTGTTACTTTCTGTGCTAGAGCAACACGTACAAAAATAAGCACATGTTCTATCTGTTGTAATATTAAATATGACCTGTATGTAGTTAAAAAAAAATACGATGAGGAAAGAAGAGCAAGTAAGTTTTTTATTATATACATCAAATCAAGGGGATATACGAGTTGACGTTGCTTTAGAAGATGAAACTGTGTGGCTTTCTCAGAAAGCGATGGCGAATTTGTTTGGAGTATCAACACCGACTATAAGTGAGCACTTAGCAAATATATACGACACCCTAGAATTAACAAAAACAACAACTGTTCGGAATTTCCGAACAGTTCAACAAGAAGGGGATCGGGAAGTAACGCGCAATATCGAATACTATAATTTAGACGCAATTATATCAGTTGGATATAGAGTTAATTCAGTTGAAGCTACTCAATTTCGTAAATGGGCTACAAAAACTTTAAGGGAGTTTTTGATTAAAGGTTTTGCGATAGATGATGAACGTTTAAAGCAAGGCAAAACGCTTTTTGGTAAAGATTACTTTGATGAACTGCTGGAACGTGTTCGGGAAATTCGTGCTTCGGAGCGACGATTTTACCAAAAGATCACCGACATTTATGCAGAAGCTAGTATTGATTACGATCCAAGTGCAGAAATTACTCGAACCTTCTATAAAACGGTTCAAAACAAATTGCATTGGGCAATTACCGGGAATACTGCTGCTGAATTAATTAAAGAACGAGCAGACTCCGAAAAGCCAAACATGGGCTTGAAAACTTGGAAAAAGGCTCCCAAAGGAAAAGTGCTTAAAAGCGATGTGTCTGTTGCCAAAAACTACTTAAAAGAAAAAGAACTAAGTGGGCTTAATAGAATCGTATCTATGTACTTAGACTATGCAGAAAATCAGGCAGAGAGACAGATGACTATGACGATGCAAGACTGGGTTGAAAAACTGGACGCCTTCTTAAATTTCAATGATTATGAAATTCTGAAAAATGCAGGGAAAATTTCAGCAAAGGTGGCAAAGAAATTGGCTGAGGGTGAATACGAGAAATTCAGACCCGTTCAGGACCAGAAGTTTGAATCCGATTTTGATCGATTGGTAGAAAAAACGAAGAACAAGAACCTGCCTTGAGAATTATAAATGTGGAAGAAATGGTGGTGATTACCGAAAACGGCGCCGAGTATTTAATAGCCCCGCAGGAAGAGTTGGTTGTGGTGAGGCATTAGTTGCTTAGAAAATTACAAACCTTAAAAATTTCGATAATTAATGTTTGTAGGATATCAGGCATTAAAATAAGGCGACATGAATAGCATACATTAAAAACTCAATAAATTAATGTCTGCTACCTGTAACACAGCCAGAGATTATTTAACTAAACTAGTAGAACTTCGGTTGCTGGAAAAGAAAGAGATCAGCGGGAAGCACTATTATTTGAATACAGAATTGAAACGTATTCTGGCTTACTGATGTGATTTAAGGATGACCACCGAATCCGGTACAAGATGGTAATTGCTCCGCAGGAGGAGTTGGGGATGATTGGGATAGATTAAACATTTAAAAACTAGAACTTAAGATTTATTCTAAATATATTTTTAAATACAAACAGAAAAATTAGGAGTGAAAATATTTTCTTTAAAAGCGTTTACAATGAGAGTTCAATCAATAATGCTAAAAACTAACTAATCATTTTTAATGAATAAAAAACTAACAGTCATAGATTTTTTTTGCGGTGCAGGAGGGTTTTCAGAAGGCTTTAGGCAACAGGGTTTTAAGGTCGTTGCCGGATATGACCATTGGAAACCAGCAGTAGACACTTTTAATCACAATTTCCAAACGGAATTTAAGGTAAAAAATATACTCGATTTTAGTGACATTTCAGAAATTGAAGCACTTCCCAATACTGATGTTATAGTTGGTTCGCCACCCTGTGTTTCATTCTCAAGCTCTAACAAATCAGGTAAAGCTGATAAATCTCTAGGGGTTCAATTGACTGAATGCTTTTTAAGAATTGTAGCTGTAAAAAAGCATCAAAAGGATTCCAATCTTAAAGCGTGGTTCATGGAGAATGTCGTTAACTCAAAACGATACCTACAAATAGAATACACATTCAAGGATTTAGATCTTGAAGATTGGGCAAAAAAAAATAAAATAAGTCCACATAAGACGGCGATTAAATTATTAGAAAATACTGAAACAATTAATTCAGCTGATTTTGGTTCACTACAAGCCAGGAGAAGAGCTATCTCTGGGGAGATTATTAGTAAGAAAAAGTTAATTAGACCTAAAGCAACGCACTCTAGTAAAAACGATTCCTCACTTAAAAAACATAGAACAATTGGAGAAATGAAAAGAATTTTTCCATCTCCATTTGATTCAAAAAAAAATGTTTTGATTAAGGACCCTCAGTTCAACTTATCAATACACCAATCTGAACTAACAGATCATTTCTATGATACAGGAATTTATGCTGTTGACGTAAAATTTTCGAAACACTGGAAAAGGAATCATCCTTATATGGGAAAAATGTCTTTTCCTGAAAATGAAAACAAGCCTAGCCGCACTATAACAGCTACAAGAATCGCAAACTCTAGAGAGTCTATTATTTATAAATCAGAAATAAATCGTGTTGGGGATGGAGAATATAGGTTGCCAACCGTGCGAGAAGCTGCAATAATTATGGGTTTTCCAATTACTTTTCAATTTATTGGGTCAGAATATACTAAATGGAGATTAATTGGTAATGCAGTTTGCTCTTCAGTAAGTCAGCAATTAGCCAGAACAGTATTGGAATCTCAAGGAGTTAAAGTCCCAAACGGAATAATTATTGATTCTAAAGTAGAGAAGGAAGGGATTAAAAACTTAAATACTTTTAAAGAAAAAACTTTTGAAAAAGCGCGTAAGAAAAAGAAAGGAGCAAAATGTAGGTGGCACCCATTTAAAGATGGTAACTTGACAGTGACTCTTTCTAATTTTAAAATTGGCGAAGACAAAAAGTCCAGAAATAAATGGTTTACTTCAATTCAATATGGGACAGGTGAAGGCTATCCTTCTCATTTAGTTAAAGACAATGCATTTAAAGATTTAGAACCAATTATCACTAAATATTCTTATGGAAGAAAATTTGTCGAAATTGTCAACAATGGATTTTCAAAAAAAATTGGTTCCAAAGAAGAGCTGCAATTTTTATTTGAAAATCAAACGCAAATAGGTTCTAAAAAAGATCCAACAGAATTAATAGAAGAGCTTAAAACTATAATCAATTCACTAGTTGAAGATGAAGTAATTGATAAAAAGAAAGTGAATGCTTTTAAATTTAAAACCAAAATCCCCATGAAGCAGGTTTTGGCCTTGTATGCCACAAACAAAATTGCTTCAATCGCAAACAGTATTTGACATGAACAAGGAAATCAGAATTCAAAAGATTGATGAAATAATCAATAGAGATAAGGACAATCCGTTTAACAAGATTGAGATTCCTTGGGAAGACGACTTGGTAACAATGAATGTGTACAAGATTCCTCTTGACTTGTTGGTGTACAACAAATACAATGGTAGGATTCTAAGTCGTACTAAATCGTTAGAAACCCAAAGTCATTCAATTGATGAATACAGCGAAGAGGGCAAAAAAATAATTGAGTGTCTTCTATGGGATTCTAAACCCGACAGAAATAGAAAGACACAAAAAAACATTGCTGATTTTGGTCAACAAAAAGTTGGTATTATAACAAAGGACGGAATTATCATAGATGGTAATCGAAGAGCAATGTTATTAAACGACATTCAAAATGAAGGTCTGCTGTCAGGAAGAAAATTCGAAAAAAAATACGATTACTTTAAAGCAGTAGTATTACCAGTTACGCTTAAAGAAAACCCTCTGGAAATTGAGAAGTTAGAAACTTCCTTTCAAATGGGTGAAGATCAAAAATTGGGTTATAATGCAACGGAAAAATACTTAAAAGCCAAAGAGCTTTACCATAGGCTTACAGGAGGAAAAGACTTTACTCCTAGCAATATTAATGAAAATGCTATCGCAAAAATTGCAGATTGGATGGGGGAGCAGAAATCTGAAATCAAAAGCTACCTCAGTACTATGATGGTAATGGACGAATATCTCTTTTTCTTTGGTTATGATGGCATATATACTCAGCTAGACAAGAGAGAAGACCAATTTTTATTTTTAACTAAATGGTTAGGAACGTTTTATGGCGAATCAAGTAAAAAAGCCTTTGATGGATATACTGACGATGATGTAGATAATCTTAAAGAGATAGCATTTGATTACTTAAGAATTCGGAATGAGTATGATGGAAAGGAATTTAGGAATTTAGCTGACGGACAAAGTGAAAACCATTTTTTTGGCGACAAAAGTATATGGGCTAGTTTTTTAAGCAAGCATGAAGAAATAAGAAGAGAGATATCTGAAGAGCCAGAAATAGATTTCAATTCAAATGATCTTAAAAGCCACCTTGATGACAGAGATAATAAGTACTTTGAGGCTTCTAAATTTGATGGTAAAAACAGTGCTTTTATTGAAAATCTAAAAGATCATAAAACTAATGTTGAATATAATCGATCTGCAGGTGCTCCTGAAAAACTGGTAAAAAAAGCTTCGCAGGCTTTTTCGTCAATTAAGCAGAATCACAATGCATTTACAAAGCCTGAAGTACAAAAAGTAGTTCAAGACTTAGCAATGCAAGTGACTAATTCAATGCTTAAGAAATCTCCATTGAGTCTTCTACAACATATTGAAAGCTTGGTCAAATCATTTGACATTGATAATGTTTCCGATTCAGAAATGGATGAAGTCCAAAAAACAGCAAAAGAAATTAACAAACTGCTTTATCCAATTTATAAATAGTGACCATATCAATTGATGTAAATACCAAGAAAAATTTATTTCTGCTGAAGGGTGATGTTGACTCTATTTCAGAAAATAGGCGTCTTTTATTACGTTTCAATCGCCTAGGGTTTGAAAGGGTAGGGAAGACAATTCAAATTCCTTTTAGAAAAGAATCCCAAGTTAAAACTCTTAATGAGCTAAAACGGATTTTAGACAAATTCCAAATTGATGTTTTCCTTGAAGAAAATACCACTCAGGAACTCGCTAGTTTCCAAAGAGAAGAACAACAATTTGACATTTTTTCTGAGAATGCAAGAAAAATAAGAAACGACGAGTTTCATGATAATCCAAAACTTGTTTCGCAATTCGACGAATTTCAGTCTATACTCAGAAAGGAACTTAAAAGGAAACTATATCCTTTACAATTGCTTTCTTCATTCCATATGGCGTTTAGTCAAAACTCCTGCAATTTTGCTGTTCCAGGGGCAGGTAAAACTTCAATTGTTTACGGTGCCTATGCATATCTTAAGTGCTTACCTCCAACAGACCCAAAACATGTAGACAAACTATTAGTAATTGGCCCACTATCCTCTTTTGCACCTTGGGAAAATGAATACGAAGAGTGTTTTGGAGTTAAGCCTAATTCGTTTAGAATGTCAGGAAATGCTGAAATTTCTAAAGAATTAAAAAAGCAACACTTATATTCAGGAAATCCTAATGAATTGACATTAATTTTTCATGGAAGGGTTCCAAGTTTTGAGTCTCAAATCATAGATTTTTTAAAAGAGAATAAAACTCTTGTTGTAGTTGATGAGGCACACAGAATAAAAAACCATGAAGGAGTTTGGGGTAAAAGCGTAACAGAAATATCAAAAGAAGCAGTTGCCAGAGTTATCCTTACAGGTACTCCTGTGCCAAACGGATACCAAGATATTTATAACTTATACAAATTCATTTATCCATTTAAGTTCAAAGAGATTCTAGGTGTTCACTATCATAACCTTGAAGATATGACACAAAACTCTGAGCCAGAATCGGAAAGAATTCAAAACCTAAAAGAAACCCTTTCTCCTTACTTCATAAGAATCAAGAAAGAAGATTTAGGCTTACCTGAAATAAAAGAAGAATTAATAAGCCTTGATATGAATAAGTATCAAAGAGAGATTTATGATTTCATTGAAGCGAAATATATTCCGGACTTTAGGGAAAATAGTTCCGCGACCGTAAAAGATACTTTAAACAAAGCTAAATTAATTAGGCTAAGACAAGCCTCAACAAATCCAGCATTGCTGAGTAAACCATTAAATGATGCTTTGGAAAGTGGTGAATACTGCTACGATCCAAATAGTGAGTTTACTACAGACACTGATGTAATAGTTAATGATTCTGAATTCTTTCAGAAAATATATGATTATCGAGTTAATGAAACGCCTTCAAAGTTTATTGCTATTAAAAGCCTCATTGAACAAAAAATAGTAAAGCAAAAAGAAAAAGTAATTATATGGACTATTTTTATCCAGAATGCTAAGGAGCTAAAAAATTACCTTCAATTGTTCGATATTGAATCAAAGTTACTAATTGGCGAAATTGGACAAGAAGAAAGAGAAGCAACTATTAAAAAATTTAATGACCCCAAAAATCTAGATTTTCAAGTTGTAATTGCTAATCCATTCTCGGTTGCGGAGTCAATATCGTTACATAAAGGTTGCCATAATGCAGTTTACATGGAAAGAGATTACAATTGCTCTAATTTCCTACAATCAAAAGACCGTATTCACAGGGTGGGTTTACCTAAGAATCAAATAACAAATTACTATTACTTTGTTTCAAAAGACTCAATCGATGAAGTCATAAACCACAGACTTGATTTGAAAATTAGACGAATGGAAGAAATCATTAATGATGACATTCCTCTTTTTGCTAGAATAAATGACAGCGATGAAACAGACGTTATAAAAGATCTAATTTCTAATTATGCTAAACGATCTTAGGAAATATGATTGTTTAGGTACTCCTAGTTACTTTTTCGAGCTGTTCAACACTTTAAAAAGAAACCTAACTAGTAATTGGAAGCGTTCTGATTTAGAAAAACTCTTTTACAATAGAGTGATAGACAATAGACCAATTATTGATGGCGGAATTGAATTAGCAGTAAGAATAAATGTTCTGAAACAATCTGAGAATCTCTTTAAGTTAAATTCTGATTTTAAAGCCCACTTGAACAGTGAGGCTCAAATGGTTGATTGTTTTAATCAATTACTTTTTGAGTCCCTAAAATCCGATGCTGATTTTCTCAAGATTTTTAGCTCAAAATACTTGTCATATGATATAATCTATAAATCTCTACAAATTGACAATTCTGCCTTTGGATTTAAATTTTCAAACTTTAAACAGCTCTTACTAGATTTCAATATCATAAACCAACACCCGACACCTGAATTCAAAAGTTACCTTGTAAATCAGCAATATAAAAAACTGCTTGACAAATCAGTATTGCCAGAAATCAAGAAAAGAAGAATAGGAATTGAAGAGTTCAAGAAATCAGTGGAACAAAAGCAAATCTATGGAGAAGAAGCTGAAAAGTTTGTTTTGAAATTTGAAAATGAACGACTCGAAGACAAAAAGAACATTGACTGGGTTGCTGAATACATTGTTAACGAAGGTTATGATATTGTTTCTTACAACAATATAGAAGATGAAGTACCTAACCGCTTTATTGAAGTAAAATCTTACGATGGTAACAAAGCATACTTTTATTGGTCAAGAAATGAATACCAAGTCGCCAAACTGAAAGGGGACAAATATTGGGTTTATTTAGTGAATAGAAGTAAACTGGAAACCGAAGGATATGAGCCTGAAAGGTATCAAAACCCTTTCAACTCTATCTTAGGCGACCACAATATTGATTGGATTGATGAAGTAGATAAGTATAAGATTACAGCCTACGACTAACCGATATATGGTAATAGTATACACTCCACGATAAAACTCCTCAACAAACCAAAACCACCTTCCCGATATTCCTCCGTTCCTCGATGTAGCGGTGCGCTTCGCCAGCTTCATCGAAGGTAAAGGTTTTGTCTACGTGCGGGCGAACCCAGCCGTCTTCAACGCCTTGCAGGATAGCATTCATCCACGAAGCCGCTTTATCAGATTCATGCCACAAGTGTCCAAGATTCACTCCAAACACGCCACGGTTTTTATCTAACAGTGAAAGCGGTTTAAAAGTGGGCATAGCCAATACGGTTTTAATGAGTTCAAATTTTGCTCTCAAGCCTCCCGAAGAATTTTTACTGGCTACGGAGATTCCGAACATTCCCAGTCTTCCGGTTGAGCGTAAAGCACGATAGCTTTTTTTCCATTCATCACCACCCAGTGGATCAGTGATCAGTTCCACGCCACGTTTTTCAGTGAGTTTCATCAGTTCCTCAAACCAATCTTTGTTTCTGTAGTCGATGGCAAAATCCAATCCACGTTCTTTCAGGAATTCATGCTTGCGCTCGCTTGCTGTTCCATACGTTTTGGCTCCAATGTGTTTAGCGATATCCAGTTGTGCCAAACCAACGCCACCTCCGGCATTGTGGATCAGTACCGATTCTTCTTTTTTGAGTCCGCCCATGGCAACCAATAATGCCCACGCCGTTAAGTAAGTAACCGGGATGGAAGCGGCTTCTTCAAATGAGAGTTGAGCAGGTTTTTCATACACCTGTTTTTCTTTCAGCACCACTTGCTCGGCCTGTCCTTTAAATCTGCATAAGCCGATTACTTCTTTGCCGATCCAAGCTTTATCTATATCAGAACCAACATCAGCCACAATTCCGGAAACTTCATATCCCATCACACAGGGGGTTTTTGGTCCGTCGGGATATTGTCCTTTTCGGGCGAGAATATCTGCGAAATTCAATCCGGCAGCTTTTACCTGAATGAGCAGTTCATCATCTTTGGGAGTCATATCGGGAACTTCCTGAACTTGAAGTACATCATAACTTCCGGTTTTGGTATAAACGAGTTGGCGCATGGTTTTTTAATTGGTTTAATGGAGTGTAGGTAGTTTTAGGGAGAGGGGAAAGCACAAAAGCGAATGCGTGGGAAGAAACCCATCCCTGTCCCTTCCCTTCGCTGAGGGAAGGGGACGTTGTAATCAACATCAGAGTAGTGTTATAGAGTCTCCCTCCCTAAAGTTAGGGAGGGAACAAGGGTGGGTCAGGACAAGCACAGTTGCTTGCGGGCATAACTTTGGGAGGTTGGTTAAGCCTGAATTAAACTTTTTTATTCAGGACCCCATCTGTCTCCCTGTCTGCCGAACAGGCAGGCTCCTTGGATAAGGAGAAGGACTCGTTGATAAGGTTCAGAATAAGTTTCGAAATTCCCCTCCTTTTGAATGAGGGGAAAACTAGCTTGTACAGAAAATGTGTGCAGGAGTTTGGAAACCGAGTTTTTGTTTCATTTAAATATGTCAAAGCTAAAAGAAATATTTCCTCTAAAGCCAGAAAGCCCAGGACCAACTTCGTTCTCGTTTATGGAAAGTGTAGCATCCCGATTTTCTTTCAGATGAAAAGGAAATTGAGTGACTTGAATCAAATAACCAAGTTCAAGCTTTAGAATTACTGGAAGCTGATCGAATTTAAAACCGACCATTGGATGAAGACCAACATTTTGAGCAACAAAAGTCGAACTACTAGATACTTGTTCACCATTGGTAAGTCTGGCGTTATCTTTTAGCTCCAGGTTACTTAGTAATGCAGAAAGCTGAACACCTAAATAGGGATGAAATAGTTTTGTTTTCTTAAAATATTGTCCTGTAGAAAAACCAAGTTGGTGGGTATTTAATATTTGATCAGAAGTTACGGTTCCAGAGTAATCACTTACAGCAACACGTCCGCCAGTTGATGAATAAAGCCAATGAAAACCAACAAAAGTAGATACATCTTTTTTTCTAAGAATAGACAGCCCAAATTGAGGGCGAGCAGGATAACTGTCGGTACTTTTCAAAGGCAAGTTTGCATTCTCTATTATGTATCCCTGCAAAGAGGTCAGGTCAACAGCCCCAATATTTGCAACCCCTAAATGTAAATCAGCAGTAAAGGATTGCGCTTGCGACGAAATATGAAATAAAGAAAATAGTAATATGGACAGAGTAATTTTGAGCATTGGCTTTCTATTATTCAATATCGTAGACATCAATGATTTGATTTGTACGGCTTTCTATAGTCTTACTTTTTGTTATCAATCTGATTTCTGATGGAAGCTCGGAATCATATCCAAAGGTGACACTCGTATCAGTGATGCTTTCTATGTTAATTATGATATCACTCTTAGATTGTAAAGGAGCAAAAATTTCGTATTTGGCGAAACTACCCGGATACTTACAGCGAGTCCATTCCACTAAAATTTCGCTATCACTTACAACAACATTTTGTATTTGAGGATATTCATCTGAATAAATAAAAGGGTCGCTCGTTGTGTTTCCTTTCTCTGTGAGTACTGTTACGATATAAGAAAAATTTCCTCCAAGAAAATGTTTATCAGTTATACTCGAGACAGACTGGTCATCAACAACTCCATTTGGTATAAAGTCTGTGTAAGTAATATTATTTTCTGTGTATTGTCTTGATATATAATAGTTTTTGAACAAAAGTCCCCGATAAGGAGTCCAATTGATCAAAAGGTCACCATCGGACTTTTGCATTTCTAAAATGCGTGGTGCAGATGGAGGATTGTTTTCTACAATGAATTGAATCGAATCTCTGTAAACTACATATTCGGACCCGAGTAAATCGGCAACATTTTTTCTTCCAGAATTGGTAGTGAATTCAAAATGAAGTGTATGAAAACCATCAGATATGGTATTAGTATTTAAGCCAATAGGTGTTGATCGATAGTAGCTGTCATCGTAATCTGCCCATTGAGAAAGGGTATCATTATCTAACCAATAATTCATTCCTTCCAAAAACTTGCCGTTTAATTCGATATCAAAATCTATTTGAATTCCACCATAAACATGTAAAGTGTCATCGATAGCAGCGCTTGGGGAAATGGAATAGCTAATATTGATAGGAGTAATATCTGTTTCTGAATTAATATAATTAGAGCCATTTGGGGAGTAAGAACATCCAAGATTAATTAAAACAAAAAAAAAGAAAACGATGCTTTTCATTATTGATAAGTGGTTGTACAAACTGGTGCTTGAACATAGTAAGGTTTTTGGATTTTTCATAGCGAGGTTATCGCTTTGAAATCACAGAAACGCAAAGAATGTTCATTTTTGATCGCATCTGTCTCCCTGTCTGCCAAACAGGCAGGCTCCTTGGATAAGGGGAAGGACTCGTTGATAAGGTTCAGAATAAGCTCGCCCCTCCTATTATAGGAGGGGCGAGCTGTGTAGGAAAGGAAATACGATGAGAAGTTGGGGAGGTCTGGAAAAGAAAAAGGAATAATAATTTGGTTTATAAATCAGCCTGTTTTTTTTGACCCCATCTGTCTTCCCCTTGGATAAGTGGAAGGACTCGTTGAGATAAATCCGAATTGTATAAAAAATCGATTCAAAAATGTGTGAAGGAGTTGGGGAGGTCAGGTAAGGCAAAAGCTTTCTTGTTTGTGAAGATTTAAGTTAATTCTGAAATGAGCATCAAAAATCCCCGAAAAACTTTAGAGCAAAGGAGAGCGCTTAGAAGAAATCAAACTAAGGCTGAAGAAATATTGTGGAATGAACTTCGGGGAAAGAAACTGGGGGTAAAATTCAGAAGACAGTATGGTATAGGACCTTATGTCTTAGACTTCTATGCTCCAAGTATAAAATTAGCTATCGAAGCCGATGGAAAAATTCACCTTAAAAAAGAGGTTAAGGTAAAAGATAAAAATCGCGAGGCGTATCTTGGAAAATGTGGAGCTTTTGTTCTAAGATTTGAGAATGAGGTAATCGAGAGCAATGTTAGCCAGGTTCTTTTTGAAATAGAGGAAAAAATAAAAGAACTGGAAGGTTTATGAATGTTTTTTAAGGACCCCATCTGTCTTCCTCTTGGATAAGGGGAAGGACTCGTTGATAGATTTTGAATAAGCTCGGGAATTCCCCTCCTGATGCAGGAGGGGCGAACTGCCCATTAAGAAAAATGTGTGCAGGAGTTGGGGAGGTCAGAACATACCACAAAGCTTGCACAGATCCCGGTATTGAATGACTTTGAACAGCCTGAGATATGGAGATAACTTCGCGCTATTCGTGAATAATCTAGAACGGCAGATCATCGTCCATGTCGTCGAAGTCTTTATCGAGGGTAAAGCCTTCAGTACTTGGCGGTGGCGGAGCTTGTTCCTGTTGATTTGCTGAACCTTGTTCAACTTTCCAGGCTTTTACATCGGTGTACCAGTTGCCTTTATATTCACGGCTTTGCAGATCTATGGAAACGGTAAACTCAGCATTTTCCTGAACAGCTTGTGCATCAATATTATCTCCCCATTGTGTAATACACACTTTACGCGGATATTTGCCCGGAATTTCTAAAATAAAATCACGTTTTCTCCACGGGCCATTTTTCCCTTCACCTGATTGTTCTTCTAATATTTGTACGACTCGACCTTGTAATTTCAGATCCATTTTCAGCTATTTTTTTTGAATTTATATAAAGATATAGGTTTAATAGCTCGAAGGCGAATAATGCTTTAAAATTAGATAAATACGCTCTAAAAATTAGGAAGAGATAATTTGCAGAAACCATAGTAAACAGTATTATTATTGAAATTTAGCATCTGATAAATGTACGTTAGGCTTTTTATTTCAGGATTATTACTACTGTTTGTTGCCACTGATCTATCGTCTCAGCCAACATTCAAAAAGACTCGGTACGCCAAAGAACAAGGACTGTCTCATAACACTGTTTTAGGGATGGAAATGGACGACAGGGGATTTCTTTGGATTGCTACATTGGATGGGTTGAATCGTTTTGATGGACTGGAAATGAAGGTCTACCGCCCTGATGAAAGCGATTCTCTCTCATTGTCGGATGGATTTATCCATGGAATCCATCAACATGAAAGCGGAAATTTGTGGGTGAGCACCAGAGATGGAGGATTGAATATCTTTGATCCCGTCACAGAATCGTTTCGAAATTTTGATCATGACGATTCGGAATACAACAACTTCCCAAGCAGGCAAATAAGTCTGCTGCATAAAGACAACAATGAAAACTACTGGATAAGTTTTTTTGGAAACAGCACAGGAATACTGGAACCCAACACAAATATCTATCACCCTGCAAAAATAGTTGATGGAGTAACCAAAGAGAGAAAAGCTTCCGTAAATGCCTATTTAGAATTTGCAGACGGAAGCATGGTCATGTCTACATTGAACGGATTATTTTATTTACCGGAATCGGAAGTAAGCAAGTTTGTAAATGATCCTTCATCTGAGGAAAATATAGTTGCGACTTCGATTCCATATTCCCAATCAGAACCCTTTCCCAATGCAGGTAATATGACCGTAGATTCAAATGGAGATCTTTGGGTGAATTTGATTACTTCAGGGCTAGAGAAAATGGACCCAAGCTATATTCCCGAGTTTTTAAGAGTAAGTATCAACTCAGGAGTAGTACAAAACACAGCTCACAGACTCGTTATTGAAAGAGATGGCTATCTTATTTCCGGCTATCTGAATAACCAACTGCTTTTCGTAAATCTGGAAACCGGTAAGCAGACAATATCGAAACTAGATCCGTCTATTAATTTACAGGGAGCCACTTATATATTTGAAGACAGACACAATGAACTTTGGGTAAATACCTGGGGAGCGGGTTTTTATAAACTGGAGCAAAAAAAAGGAATATCACTTTTAAATAATAGCACAGCTGCCGGAAGTTTTGAGTCAAATTTTATGCTCGGTTTCGAAGAAGATGAAGGCGGGTTTTGGATAGGATCCGGTGCAGAAGTATTGTTCTATGATTTTAAATCCGGAGCTGTTTCATCACTAAATGATCGGTTATCGAACACAAAAGTAGAAGGAATCTGGAGCTTTGAAAAAGACGCTCTGGGACTTTGGATGGTTACGGTTGAAAAGGGACTGGTGTTTATAAGTTCAAAAGAATTGAAGAAAAGAAATGGACTTAAAGCTCAAAGATTTAACAAACAGAACAGTGTAATTAAAAGTAAGAATCTGCATGACGTTTTCAGAGATTCCAGGGGATGGCTTTGGCTGGGCTATGAAGGAGATGGAATTCAAATTATTAAAAACCCTGAAGCACTAATATCGGGAGGAATTCTGAATGTGTTGGAGTTATCAGCAGAAAGTGAGGAAGAAATATCATCTGTTTCATCAAATTTCATTAGGGAATTTTATGAGGATAGCTTCGGAAATATATGGGTAGCTACAAATAACAGTGGTTTTGATAGATTAGAAATTCTTGGAGATCAGGTTTCAGCTATTCAGTCTTTCAAAAAGGAAAACGGGAATGAGTTTTCAATGCCACATAATGATGGCAGAAGTGTGTATCAACAAAATGATTCTACTTTTTGGTTTGCTACATATGGAGGAGGGATCGCCAAATGGAATTCTGAGGAAGATCAAATAACCAGATACACAACAGAAGATGGCTTGCCAAATAATAGCACCTATGTTGTGATTGGCGGAATGGATAAAAGATATGTTTGGACCAGTACAAACTCAGGATTAGCTCGATTAGATACAGAAACAGATAAGTTTGATGTTTTTACAGAAGCAGATGGTTTGCAAAATAATGAATTCAATACCGGTGCATATCTAAGTCTGTCAGACGGTAGGTTGGTATTTGGGGGAATAAATGGAATTAATATTGTTGATCCTTACGATCTTGCAGCTAATGATAAAATCCCCCCCGTTTATCTTACAGAAATAAATCTGTTTGGTGAACCTCTTGATGCCGACACGTCTGCTACAATGCTAAAAAATATCGAATTGAAGTATGATCAAAATTTTTTGTCATTCACTTTTGCGGCGCTAGATTTCAAAAACCCAAAACAGAATCAGTTTGCATATAAAATGGAAGGCGTTGATGCGAATTGGGTCTATTCCGGAAACCGAAATTTTGCCGGTTATCCAAATCTGGCGCCGGATGATTATATTTTCAAAGTGAAAGCTGCAAATAACGACGGTTTGTGGAATGAGGAAGGAGCGGCTCTTCGGATCAAAATTACACCTCCTTGGTGGCAAACGTTTTGGTTCAGAACATTATCACTACTATTGTTTCTAACAGGGATCGTAGTTGGCGTAAGATATCTTTCACAAAAAAGATTGAGGGAACAGATCAGGAAAATGGAAGTCGAAAACAAGCTCAGAAACGAACGTGAGCGAATATCAAGAGATTTACACGATCACGTGGGCTCACAATTAGCAAATATAATGTCCGGACTTTCTTTAGTGGATAAATACAATGAAATAGATAACAAGGAAAAGTCTTCGTCTTTGATGAGCTCTTTACGTGATGACGCTGAAGTAACTATTAAACAATTAAGAGAAACGATCTGGGCATTAAACCAAAGTTCGCTGGACTTATATACCTTTAAAGAACACCTTCAGAATTATTTTAAAAATCAGACTGCTTTTAGTGAATCGTTGAACATGAATTACTCGGTGGTTGATGAGAAGAATACGATTCTGAGCTCCACTCAGGCGTTGAATATCTTCCGAATCATACAGGAGGCGTCACAAAATACTCTGAAGTATGCCGGAGCCAGTAAAATTGATATAGATCTGGTTCGAAAGAATGGAATACTAAACGTGTTTATTAAGGATGACGGTTCTTTTAAAGGTGAAAAGAGTTCTTTTAACGGCGGATATGGTTTTGGAAATATGAAAAAACGTACGGAAGAACTTGGGGGAGAAATTAATGTAAATACCGAAATTGGCACAGAGGTTTCTCTGAGGATTCCTTTATAAATACCAAATTCGGGGTATAGAATTAAGTTGTGAAAAAACACATATTCTTAAAAAAGACGGGGATGGAAAGAAAAGAATCAGATAAAAAAATAAAAGTAGCAATTGTTGAAGACCACGACATCTTCAGAAAAAGGTTGATGGAGCTATTGGGATTTTATGACACCCTGGATTTGATATTCACTGCTGATTCGGGAGAGCTTTGTTTAAAATTTATTGAACAAGCTGAAGAAGACAGAGTGCCTCATGTTATTCTCATGGACATTGAATTGCCGGGAATTTCAGGCATAGAAACTACTTTTCAAATAAAGGAAAAGATAAAAGACATCGACATTATCATGTTTACTGTTTTTGAAGATGATGAGAGATTGTTTGAATCTATTCAGGTTGGTGCTACGGGATATTTACTCAAAGATACGCCTATCGATACCGTAGTTTCTTCCTTAAAAGAAGTTCGGGAAGGTGGATCGCCCATAACTCCATCCATTGCAAGAAAGTTAATGGGGATGGTTTCAAAGCCGGAAAATAAAGGCGAAAACGAATCAGATATTATTCCTTTTGATCTAAGCCCTGCAGAGCTTAGAATTCTGGAACAGGTTATAGAAGGGAAATCGAATAAAGAAATAGCTGAGGTAGTTTTTCTAAGTCCCTGGACAGTCAAAACTCACATCAAGAACATATACAAAAAAATGCATGTTAATTCCAGAGCCGCGGCTGTACGATTGGCTTTGAAGCGAGATGTCATTTAACCTTTTTTCGATCGATAATACCCCCTTTGGGTGATTTATAATGATCTGATTTTGTTCGAAATTTAAAACGAAGCTCTTAATTGGGGCTGATTTAAATTTCAATTAATTAGATTCAAGATGAAGAAAATATCGTTACTACTTGTAGGAATGCTGCTTTTATCCTCACCACTTTTTGCACAGTCAAAGGTTTTAAACGACTGGATTGAGTCGCAATATATAAGTGCATCTCATAAAGCATTTATATATCAGGTTTCACCACAAACCAAAGCCGCAGATATGTTTCTAATACAAGCAGAAAGAAAAGCTGAAAAAGAGTTTTCTGAACAATTTAGAAAGTACAAAGGAAAGACCACGATAAACACCGATACTACATGGACATTTTCAGAAGGTAAAATTACTACCGACAGCGCTTATGTTCCTCATGAATATTCCTACAGATGGACTGAGGGCGAAGAGTTTGAGAATTCAGTAACGAACTACAACTTCTTTAGATGGAATAGAGACAGTACCGACTGGTTTCCATTAAGAAGTACAAGATCATCAAAGTATGAGTCAGATCCGGAGGATAGCAGCACTACATTATATTACCAGAACTTTCAAAGAGACCCGTATTACGGTACACTATTTCGACAAGTAAAGAATCCGTCGCAAGGTTCTGACTATGAAAGCTACCGAGATCAATACAGCCCGGTTGAGGGATGGTTTAAAAGCCAGCACACACTAAGCTATCAAGATGAAAATGGTTACGATACTTTAAGAGTAGAAGAACGATATAACCAAATAGATATGATCTATAGATTGGACTCGGAACAAAGAAATATTGCTAACGATAACTACTTTTTAAGTTCATATAAATACTTCAATAATGATTCTGTTAATGCTCTATATAGCTGGAGCTATGATTATACAAAACTTGGTGAAGGAGGAAGGTATGAATATCAAGTATCAAAAAGATTAGACTCGAATTCCGGTAAATTGGCAGGAAGAGACAGTCTTCAGTTTCTATATAATGATGACTTTGTAGAGGGTCAGGAATACGAATGGCAGGATACTGTTTGGGTGTTGAACAGGTTGTATCGTAGTTATCAGCGAACGTTTCCAAATCCAGATCCTAACGATGAATTTCATCCAACCATCACCCAGGTAGACTCGGTAATCACCTACAGCTTTTATCCTGATAGTGTGGCAGAAAACGGTGGTATCGTCATTGATGAAATAACATCAAGAAATGAATTTGACTATGATGCAAACGGTAATCAAGTGGAGATCAGAACCTACCAACTTGTTGATAGTGAGCTGGAATTAAGAGCAAGAACTATTAGAACCTTTGAATTGATCGGGGAAGATTACGTGCAAACTCATCAGGATAGTTATGGACGAGATTTCCAAACAGGCATGCTTTACAGAAGTGGATTTTTTGATCGGTTTTATAACGAAGAAGGTGTGTATGAAGGAGATCAGGCGTTCACGCTTAACGCAGTAGGTGACACTTTATATGGTAGCGGAAATCAAACCAGAAGACTGGAGGACGGCACTACGGTTTATATCAGATTGAGCTATGATATAACTATTAAAAAAATGATTGTTCAAAATTATAGGGTAATTAAAATTGAGCAATATGATACTGTGGGAAAATACACTAGTCAGAATTCGTACCTCGATCCAAGGTTTGATACAGGTTCCAGATCAATTAGTGCAGGAGGAAATTATCCAATCGTATTCAACGATGGTCCGGTTAATATTAATCTCGGAGATACGCTTACTTTTTATGTTAGTTCCAGGAATATTGATTTATCGATTCCCGATGTTGAGGTAACTAACATGCCTGCAAATGCAACGTTTGATTCGAATACCAAAAAATTCTACTGGGTAGTTGATGATGAAGAACCTATGCCAATGACATATACGGCAACCAGCTCAAAAGGAAGTACAAGCATTGATGTAATTTTTGTAAATGCGGAAGGTGAAGGCAGCACTGGTGTGAGTAACGAAGAAGAGTTGTTCGAAAAAGACAGCTTTACCCTTGCGCAGAATTATCCAAATCCCTTTAATCCAAGCACAACTATCAGTTTTGCATTGCCTCAAGCTTCTGAAGTAACACTGAAAGTATATAATATGCTAGGTCAGGAAGTTGCAAGGTTGGTGAATGAGCGTAGGTCGAGCGGTGTACAATCAGTAAAATTCGATGCCGCCAATCTGGCAAGCGGAATGTATATCTATCGTCTGCAAGCTGGTTCATTTACAAGAACAAAAAAAATGATGCTTATCAAATAATTAGGATTTTTATAATAGAGGGATAATGGATCAGGGTCTGGTAGAAATGCCGGACCTTGTTTTTAACATTGTTTCTGAGTGGTAAGCAATAAAAAGGGCTTTTATTCGTAAAATATTTTTAAATAGATATGAATATCTGCTAACTTGGGGCTTCAACTTAAGAGAGAGTTGATACAAGTAACTAACTTTATAATTACCCGACATGAAAAAAGGACTATTTATAGCAATAATTTTACTATTTGCTACAGCGTCGAATGCTCAACAAACCGATATAAAAAGATTCAATTCGATTGATAAACTCGATTTAAAGAATAAATCAAATGGCGAAAATGTCCCATATAACCTTAATGAAGATTTATTTTTAAAAGGAAATCTGCAGAAAAACGATCTTATTGAAATCGAGACAGTGGCAGGTCCAAAAACCGTAAAAGTTACCAGGGTTTCTGAGTTTGTCCCAGGCGCTATCTCAGTGCGTGCTGTAGCTGAAAACGATGAAAATCAGGTTTTTAGTTTCACATATCATATGGGAAGATTAAAAGGAATTTTCCATGAAAATCACAAGAAAACTCATTTCTTCAGGTTTGATCAAAAAAACAAACAAAATTATATTACTCAGAAGAAAGAACAAGAGCTACGATGTAATATGGAGCTCACGAGCCAAGATTTTCTATCCACTGCTTTTTCCAAAGAAAAGATTCAGGGAATAAAAAATAAGCAGATTGCTTCATCTGGTGCCGGGCCGGGAAATGTTATTAATGAAAATACTACCCTTGATGTTTTAGTGGCATACACTAGAAATGCAGAGAGTTGGGCTTTCTTGAATGGCGATTATTTTAATATTATTGGCGAAATTGCACAGGCCTTTAATTTATCTCAAACTGCTCTTGATAATAGCCGCATTCCGATAACTCTTAGAGTTGTTCATACTCACAAAGTAGATTATGATGAGGGGTTTGATGGCAGATCATCAGGAGAAAGGCTTACTCTTATGACGGCAGGTCCTGACTTCAATCCTTTCGGAGTTTCTGATGGTGAAATGGACGAACTTCATACACTAAGAGATCAATATGGTGCTGATCTGGTTACTTTGATGGCAGAAGTTAATGACACGGGTGGTATTGCCTGGAGACTTAACACTCGTACCGGGTCTCCAAAATTTGGGTTTTCTTTAAATAGGGTTCAGCAAATTACATCAGGTTATACCGTTATTCATGAGATTGGCCATAATATGGGAAATTCGCATTCAAGAACTCAAGAGGTTCAAACGGCTCCAACTACAGGAGGTGTATTTCATGAATCCGTAGGCTACCAAGATACAAGAGATAAGGTGCATACTATTATGGCTTATGGCGCTGATACATTGTCTCAAATCCCTGTTTTTTCATCCAGTGATTTTAGCTGGGAAGGAAATACACCAGGAACCAGAAACGCTGTAACGGTAGAAAATGCCTCTTTAAGCATGAAAAAAATAAAATCTACGGTTGCTTCTTACAGGCTTACCAAGACGGAAGCTCCGGTTCCTCAGGTTTCAACAAATTCTGTTTCAGTAAACATGAACAGAGAAGAAACTTTAACAGCATCCGTAGAATTAGAAAATACAGGGGAATCTGATTTAGATTACTCTATAAATTTTAAACTTCCTGACGGGGTGATACTTAATCCCAAGAGTTTTACCAAAAATGATATTAAAGCAAAAGTTGGAACTATTCATAGTTCAAAATTTGAAACTAATCAGAAATATAGACTTGGTGAATTTGAAGCAATCAACTCGTGGAGGGCTTTTTCTCAGGATAGAGCCAGGTTTAGCGTGGTTAATTCTGATACCATTGCTGCTGCCGGCCTTAATCTCAGACTAACAGGAAATGCTAATGGAACACCAACTTTCGTGTATAGCCCGTATTTTGGTGACTTATCATATGGTTCATATAGGTTTTCTTACGATGTGAGGATATCGGATGTAGCGGGTATAAATGACGAACAATTCGATCTTGTTCTATTCGATGGGATAACTGGTAACTCCTCTGCAGGTATTATTATTGACGATGGGCTATTTTACATAAGAGACAAGGATGAGTCAGGTGCTGAGGATTATGTTTCTTCAGGTGTCCAATTTGAACCCGGTAAATTTCATAATGTCAATATTTTATATAATGTTGACACAGGTCTCGTTGAATATTCTATTGATACTGTATTAGTTAAAGAAGTGCCTTTTAATGAGGATGGGAATACTCCATCAGAATTTCTAATCGTGCATACAAATAGTGTTTCTGGCTCCTACATAGATATCGATAATGTAACTGCTGCAAGATTAAGTGAGCCTTATCAGTGGTTATCTGTATCAGAAAAAGGCGGTTCTTTGAGTCCCGGTTCCAAAAAGACAATCGACTTAAAATTTAGCACCGTTGGTGTTTCATCTGATACTTATTCGGGGTTAATGACAGTAAATACAAATTCTGATGCCACGCCAGATTTTGAGATACCAATTACGCTGGAAGTAAATAATATTGTTTCAAATGAAGAAGAAGGAGCTCAAATAAATACTTTTAGGTTAGCTCAAAATTATCCGAACCCATTTAACCCGAGTACGACTATCAATTTTGTGCTTCCACAAGCTTCTCAGGTAAGCCTAAAGGTTTATAATATGCTTGGACAAGAGGTTTTGACTTTGGTAAATGAGCGAATGAGTTCAGGTTCACAAAGTGTGCAATTTGATGCGTCTAATTTAGCAAGCGGAATGTATGTGTATCGTCTGAACGCCGGATCATTTTCATCTTCTAAAAAGATGATGTTAATCAAATAGAATTTAGAAAGAAAAAGTATTAGGAGTGGTGAGAAATAAGTTATTGCTTGTTCCGCTTCTTGTTTATTCTACGATAGAGCTTAACAAGCCCAAGGGTAGTTATAAAAGGTAGAAAATATATAACAGCTGTAATAGGGATAAAAAGCCACCAACGACCTACTTCCCATTCGAATAAAAAAAGAACTAAATTAAACACAGACCAAATAAAGAGGAAAGAAAAACCAATTCTTTTTGGCCATAATGTAATTTCAGAAGATTTCATTGAATGCTTTTCGAGAATTCGAATAAAAGGTTTCGAGTAATTACTATTTCATTCGGTTATACTTCATCGCAGAAATCATCCAGTTAGGAAGGTTCTTCTTTGGGTCTCTTTTGGTCATATCAATAAACCAGCCGATTTTTTTCATAATAGGCACTTTATGAGTTTCCACAAATTCAATAAGTGTTCCATCAGGATCTTCTATATATGTAAATCTTCCCGCTGCTTCACCCATATCAAAACTATCAGCACTATCTACAGTGAAAGGAAATCCTTTTGATACACATTCTCTTTTTAGAGCATCCATACCTTGCACATCAAAGCAAAGATGAATAAAACCTAAATCGCCCCAATAACGGTTTTCAAAGATCTTGTTCGGGTTTCTTCTCCCATCTTCACATTGAACAAGTTCAATTTCTGTGGGTCCAAACATTTCGCTAAATCCACCTTGCCTAGGTTCTGAATGTCTCAGTAAAACTCTCCGATATTTTTGAGATCCGCTTGGAAACCCGTCAAAATCTTTGAAAACATCTGTTTCATCATACACTACTTGATCATACCCGAGGATATCTGAATAAAGGGTTCTTGCTTTGTCGATATCAGAGGAACCAATAATTGCTCCGGACACGCCCCCGGTAAGACGTCTCTCTTTAGTTTTAAACCAACCTAAACCTTCTACAATTTGAAATATGTTCCCATTCAGATCTTTAACAAAAAAATTCAGATCGCCATCAGGGTTTTTACGAAGCGAAGTGATTACGTTCAATCCGGAAGCATTAAATTCTTCATAAGATGTTGCTACATCATAAGATTTGATCTTGCAACAGTTTATTCCAAGGTCTCCCAACTGCAATTCGAAGTTAGCAGCTTGCGGTGTTCTGCTTGTGTATTGCCAGATTTCAAAACCACCACCGCCACGCATGCTCAAAGTAAGAATAGCTGTTCGGTCGTGCGGTTTACCTCCTGTATATGGCAACATCAATTCTGCAGTAGCTGCATCTTCAAACACCTTGATATCCATTCCAAAATACTTTCGATACCACTCAGTGGCCTCATAAACATCAGGATTTCCTATTCCAATTTGTTGAATTCCAGCAATTACTTTTTCCATAGTTGATAAAATCTAAGCTTAAACTTGGGTTAGAAACTACGAAGAAATTCTTTGAACCTCTTAGTGTTATAATCTGCCATCCCTCTTCTTTCCGTAACTATGTTTCCTTCAGGCGAAATTACATAAGTAGTGGGAACAACTGTGGAGTTATAGGTACCAGGTTTTCTTCCATTCAAAAAATAAACAGGAAACGTAAATTCTTTTTTATCAAGATATTTTTTGGCTTTCGATTGGTCTTCATCCAATGAAACCATTACAAATTGAATACTATCACTTTTTACATCCTCATAAAGAGATTGAATATTTGGCATTTCAGCAATACAGGGAGGGCACCATGTAGCCCAAAAATTCAAAAAAATGGTCGTGCCTTTAAAGTCACTCATTGAAAACTGATCCCCAGTCATAGAAATCAGAGGAACATTGTAATTAGCTTTCCTGATATCACCTTCTTCTAATTCTGTGTCAGGTGTCATTAATCCTGTCCATAGCAGAGCTCTTTGAAGGTTTCCTATGATAGAAACATGTAAACCTGAAAAATATATTACAGCAATGCTTCCAAGCATAACGCCCCATTCTATGAGTTCTCTGCGAAAGGTTTTTGATTTATTTTTTGAAGGGGTTTGTTTCATAGATTTTTGAAATAAAAAAAGCTCCGCATAAATAATTTATGCGGAGCTTTAAAATAGAAATTAAAATCTACTTATAAGAAATATTTAGTTCTACCCTACGGTTTTTGAGTCTGCCCTGTGCAGTATCGTTTGAAGCAAGGGGTCTAGTTTCTCCGTAGCCAACTGCTTTAATTCTGTCGGCACTAATGCCACCATTTACCAGATATTGCTTTACAGCCTGTGCACGTAAACTGGATAGTTCCAGATTATATGCGTTGTCACCACGGCTATCTGTATGCCCTTCTATACTTAATCTTAGATCTTCATCTTCACTCATGATCTTTACAAGTTCATCTAAATCATCTAAAGAAGTCGGATCAATGTTAGCTGAATTAGTAGCAAAAAGAAGGTTTGTGAAAATTACATCAAGCTTTTTACGTACTTCCGCATCCACTTCAGGGCAACCTTTGTTCGGTTTAATACCTTTTAGAGTAGGGCACTCATCTTCTTTGTCGATGATTCCATCATCGTCGCTATCCGGGCAACCACCAAACTCAGTAGTTCCGGCAAATGCAGGGCAAAGATCAACAGAGTTTTTGATTCCGTCTCCATCATCATCGGGGCAACCGTCTGTTGCAGAAGTTCCTTTCACCTCGGGACAGAGATCATCCCCATCAGGAATCTTGTCCCCGTCAGTATCAGAACACCCGTTGAATTCAGCCGTACCTGCAGTGTTAGGGCAAGCATCCTCAAAATCTACAATAGAATCACCATCGGAATCAGGGCACCCTCGATTCGAAGCTTCTCCAGCTACATCCGGGCAAAGATCTTCAGAATTGATAATGCCGTCATTATCGTTATCAGGACAGCCGTTCGTTGCCTCATTTCCAGGAACATTTACACATGCATCAATCTTGTCTTTGATGCCATCTCCATCAGAGTCTTTAGCGCCAGAAAGTCTGAATTTTAACCCAACAGAAGCAATAAAAAAGTCATCATGATCCTGTCCGTCTACACCAACGGAACCATCAATTTCATCATTAAAGGTTCTGTTATATGTACCCTTAAACTCTAAAGAAAGACCCTGCGAAACCGGAACATCAAAGCCTGCTACAATAGGGATTGCAAAGGATAGATTATCATCAATGTTTTTATCTTCTCCTGTAAAGTAAGTAAGGCTTGCTCCCGTACCAACAAATGGTTGTATAAGAGAGCGTTCTTTTAATATAATTCCGTTAGCAAGATTAAAATTCGCAGTAAAATTATTATTAAAGAAATGTTTGTTGAACCTGTTAGGTCCATAATCAGTATCTAATAAACCATAGTTTAACGCATAGTTAAAATTGAAAGACTTATTTAAGTATTGATGTACACCAAAACCAACTGAGACATCTTTAATAATGTCGAAAGAGGCCATTTCATTTCCAAAATCACCATCGTATTGATGATTACCTACATTTAAAGAAAGCCACGTTTTATTGTCAGAAGTTTGTGCATTTGCCCCGAAAGAAGTTATTGCGGCCAAAAACAGAAATGATAGTATTTTAAGCTTCATATTGTAATCCGTTAGTTGTTTCTTGAATTACACTTAATTTCAGGAATTAAGTTCCAACATATAGTTTAAACCTTCTAATGTTAAAGTAGTTTATAGGAAATTTTAAGCAAAAAAAAAGCCCCCAGTGATGGAGGCTTGTAAAAGTAAGATTTATTTTTAGTTATAACTTAACGTAAGTTCTACGCGACGATTTCTTGTTTTTCCATCTTTGGAAGTGTTAGAAGCTATTGGTTTGGTTTCACCAAAACCTTCAGTAGTAATTCTAGAAGATGGAATACCTTTTTGTACAAGATAACTTTTAACAGCCTGAGCTCTTTCTTTAGAAAGTTTTAAATTATACTCTTTGTCATCTCTACTATCTGCGTGTCCGGATACTTTAAGCATCAGATCTTCATCGTCATTAAGAATAGTATAAAGTTTGTCTAGTGATTTCATAGAAGATTCATGAATCATAGCCTCGTCAGTTGCAAAATAGATATTGTTGAATATCAAGTTAACTTCTTTGTTTACTTCTTCAGAAACATTAGGGCAACCTTCGTTTCGAATTGTCCCGGGTTTGTTTGGGCAAACATCTTTTGAATCTATAACTCGATCACCATCTGAATCCGGGCAACCTTTTGTAGCAATAGTGCCAGCTACATTAGGACATTCATCTACGTTATCTGCAACTGCGTCAGAGTCGGAGTCTGCACAGCCATCAAATTTAGCCAATCCTGAAATATTAGGACACCTGTCTTCATAATCAACAACTCCGTCTTTATCTGTATCAGGACAGCCTGCAAATTCTACAAGACCAGGTTGATTCGGGCAACGGTCTTTAGAGTCAATAACGGTATCACCGTCTCTGTCTGGGCATCCATTTGTAGCAGGTGTACCCATCGCGTTAATACATTCATCTCTAGTATCTCTTATCCCATCTTTATCTGTATCTTCAACAGAACCAAGTCTGAATTTTAATCCAATAGTATGGATTAAAACATGATCATTACTTTGATCGTCAAAATCAGCGCCATCAATCTCATCCGTAAAAGTACTATTATAAGTAGAGTTTAAATCTACAGAAACATTATCATTTAAAGGAATTTCAAAACCTGCTCCAAAAGGAATTTGAAGTGTTTTGGTTGGAGGAATGTTATTTGAAGTAGTACCTTCCGCAAACCACGAATAGCCTAAGCCTGTTAATAAATAAGGCTTTATAGTAGACTCTTTTTCAATTATGTAGCCATTAGCAAATTTATATCTGGCAGTTAAATTCGTATTTATCATATAACGGCTAAAAGAATCATTAAATTCATGATCAACTCTTCCAAGATAGACACCAAGATTAGCATCAAAAGAATCGTTCAAATAACGTTGAATGGAAATCCCTCCACCCATGTCTCTTGGAATATTAAATTTACCCATTTCGGAATAGCCATCAACGTCAACCTCTTGATGACCTAGATAAACACTAAACCACGTTTTATCCTCAATGGTTTGTGCGTTGGTTGTTGGGTTAATCATTAAGCCAAAAAGCATAATGAAAAAACCAGTTAATATCTTATTAAACATAGTCAGTTAGTTTTATTAATTAAAAATTATTATCTCATCAATTTCAATAGCGATGATTTGTAATTATAATTTTAACTGATACTTATGAGGTTTTGTTCCGGAAAATAATTATTGATGAATGTCGAAGGAAAGTAGAAATTTTAAATTAGGTTTAAATGAAGGAAGAAATTTCGCTAATCGATTTCTTTTTAATATCCGGAACTTCGACTCCTTCAGCCGGAAAACCAACTACCAATAATAAGAAAGGTTTTTCATTATCCGGACGGTTCATAACCTCATTCAAAAAGCCCATAGGACTTGGAGTATGAGTAAGAGTAACCAATCCGGCATTGTGAAGTGCAGTGATTAACATCCCTGTTGCAATACCAATGGATTCTTTTACATAGTAATTTTTTTCCTTATTTCCTGATTCATCCAAAGCATAGCTTTCAGAGAAGATTCCAATCAGATAGGGAGCTTCTTCCAAAAATGGTTTGTGCTCGTCTGTAGCAAACTGCTCGAGATCATCAAGCCAATCTTGTGGTGCTCTGCGGTGATAAAATTTATGTTCTTCATCTTCCGCGGCAGCACGAAGTTTCTTTTTAATATCGGCGCTTTCAACAACCGCAAAATGCCAAGGTTGTTTATTAGCCCCGTTTGGTGCTGTACCGGCCGCTAAAATACAATTTTCTATAACTTCCCTAGGAACCGGCCTGGAAGAAAAATCGCGAACAGTTCTTCTGCGTTTCAGGTCTTCATAAAAACTTTTAGCCCGCTCTTTCATTTCCTCTTCAGGATACTCTTTATAATCAGTATGGGGTACAAATTTGTAATTGTTCATCATCAATTGTGAATCGTTCTGTTTTATATTTCTATAATTGTAAGGAATATTGTTGAACAAAATAATTCCATTCTATTAACTCTTGTAAACGCTCGCGATAGCGCAATCTAAGCTCTTTCTCCTCTAAAGCTCTAATCCAACTTTCTGCTAACTCAAATTCCTTGCTAAATACCAGTTGTTCAATCATTCGCTCGTAAATATCGAACCAATCGGTTTCAAGATTGTTCTCTAAAAGGATAGAAGAGAATAAAGAAATAGTAGTTGCGTCAGGTTGTTGCTCAAGCATTTTAGAAATTATAATAATCTGATTGGGATAACTGAGCTTTTTGAAATCCAAAGAATCAGGAAATCTCTGATTATACCGGGCACTGAGAAACCAAAACCATTGCAGTGAATCAGATCTTGATGCAAAAGAGTATTTAAAATTTCTTGAGGTTGAATTCTCAAGGTTAGGTTCAATAGTATCGAGTTTCTCTTTTGCAGACTTCACATCACTACTCAGGAATAGCGCATCAGCATGTAATAATTGTAGCGTTAATAAAGAATCTGAGTCATCGAAAGCATATAAGGCAGTGGCATATTTTTGGTGAAGAAGTTGCTGCCGAATCCAGTCTCGTTTAACCAACTTGTTCGACGAGTCAATCTTATAAAGCTCGTCGATGATATCAAGAGCTTTTACTGAATCCTGATTGGAAATATGAAAGTTGTATCGATCCCAGAGTTCTGCTTTTTGTGAAAAGGCATGGGGACAGGTTTTCTGGAACAAGGAACGTCTGCTAAAAATAAATTCCGAAACTTGTTGATCAACTGAGTCAATATGAATTGAATCAAGATGATCATGCCATTTAGAAACCATTTCCTCAAAAGATTTAGGATAAGCTTCGTCAAATATAGCTTTTGGATATGCTTCTTTTAAATTCCGAACAGAATAATTTTGGAGCAAAAATTGAATAAAAGAACCAGCTGTAGTATAACTTATAGATGATGCCGAACTGTAAAATCCGGAAGTTGAAAGAGCTCTCTTGAGCTCATCTGCAGAAGGGTAATTCTTTTCTGAGGCCAGAATTTGATCTAAAGTGGATTGCGAAGAGGCGTCTTTAGCAATAGCTTCTGCTACTCCTTCTATCAATCCGATGCTCCAACTTCCGTTAAATAAGTCATTGCCAAATTGTTTTGAAATAGCATGAACCAGTTCATGTTTCAAAACTCCTTCCAGTTGTTGTTTAGCGATGTGAAGCTGGTCTTGTTCTAACCAAATGGGTACATAGCTTGTAAACTTCGCTCCAACCAATTTCTTTTTCTGCCATGCATTGGCGTATACAAAACTTTCAATTTTACGACCTTCCGGCCATTTTATTTCTAAGGCGTCAATAATTTGGCGAAAATGAAATTCGTGACGTTCAGCCCAATACTCTGCTTCACGATTAGAGAAATTATCTTTGTCAAAAAATAATTCGAAATGTTCTGTTTGAATGTGGAGAGTTAATTCTTTTTTAAGGGTATCTCTTGGCGTGATGATTCCCATTTCATCCAGATTGAAATAGCTGAACAATAAACAGATCAAAGAAAAGGTAGTAATTAATTTATTCTGAATAGAATCAGACCAGTTTGGCAATATCCAAAGCAAAATGATCCAAAGAAAAGTAATCCAACGAAAAAATATCAGGCTTTCTGTGATTCGTAAAGTTTCATCATAAATAGGACCCGGCCAGCTTCCCCAAATATGATTAAAAAAGTAAACCTGAGGAAGATTGAAAAACTCTATTAGCCATACTCCAAACCCACAAATAATCAGAGTTAATATGGAGAAAAGTAAAGGCCACAGAAGTTTAAAAGTACGATAGAGCCGTCCTATAGAATACCCTAAAAATACACTCGGAGCTGGCAGTAACACCCAAAAACCTATTCCGTCAAAGCTAAGACATCCTGTTATTAGTGAATATATAAAGGGAGGAAGCCCGACAATGAAAATAGATCCTAAGATCTTAACAGCAGAGAAAATATCAGAATTGCATTCTTTTTTAGTAGACGAAGAAATTGTAGCCCAAAAACATCCAATTAGCGCTGCTATAAAAGCTGATTCAAAATGAAAATCTCTGAGCAACGGTAAAAACACCATTAGGATACCCAAGAAAAAAGGCAGCAATATGGTCAGTAGGGATTTTTTCACCATTAACCTATTTTTAGTTCAGTAGCCCAAAATACCCAATATATCAAAATAAACTGGAGAGGAAGCCTTAAGAGTGTAAGCCAGGTATAAGTGGTCATTCCATGTTTTTGATAAGCTTTTATAAACATATCAATATTTGCAGGAAATACAGCAATAAGCAATAAGATCAATCCCCATCCGGCATAGGTCTTTGTTTGAGGTATCATAATACCAATGCCTCCTACCACTTCTGCAACGCCGCTCCAAAAAACCATAGCTTTATGATTTGGAATATAATCAGGCACAATCTTTACAAAAAAAGTAGGATTTACAAAGTGATAAATACCAATTGCAATGAAAAGAAGACCGATAATTATGGAGCTGAGAAAAGGAGAAATGGTTTCGAAGTTTGTTAGAATTACAAGATGATAACAATTCAGTAGCATCACTGCTGTAACTTTTTTAAAAAATCATAGTCTCACATGCACGGCAACGAAACAACAATAAACGATCGCCGTAGGGTTTTCAAGAACAAAAATCGGAGTAAAAAAATGAGCAGAGCAAACAGGTTTAAATTTCAAGTAGCAGTTTCCATGGTATTAACACTGGTGATCATGCTTTCTGCAGTTAAGTTAGGATTGGCGCAATCTTCAGATGATGCCTACGAAATAAAAAGATTCGCAGTCAGTGACAATGTTAAAATTGATGTTGAAACTTCTGGCGGAAGCATTGACGTGATCGGCAAAAATACAGATGAAGTTACTGTAGAAATGTACGTCCGAAAAAGAAACAGATATATAAAAGCGAATGATGCTGATCTCGATGAATGGAATATAACTATTTCTGAAAGTGGTAATGAGGTAACGGCTCATGCCAAGAGGAAAAAAGGAAATGGCTGGAACTGGAATAGAAATTCTACTTCTGTTTCATTCGTTGTTTATGCCCCTAAAAAGTCACAAAGTGATGTAAGAACTTCCGGAGGTAGTATTGAACTTGAAAATCTGATCGGTAAACAAACGGGCAGAACAAGCGGCGGGTCAATTTCAGCAGGAGGAATTCAAGGAAATGTGAGCCTGAGAACATCAGGAGGTTCTGTGAATTTGATCGATATTGAAGGATCAGCGGAGGCTAAAACAAGTGGAGGCCGAATCAAAGCTGAAAATGTAAACGGTGATTTGGATGTTCATACTTCAGGTGGAAGTATTTCTTTAGAAGGGATTTCGGGAAGTGTGGATGCCAGCACGAGCGGTGGCTCTATAAATGCTGAAGTTACCTCGCCAAGCAATTTTATAAATCTAAGGACATCCGGTGGTAGTATAACTGTATATGTTCCTGAAGAACAAGGATACGATCTGGATTTAGATGGAAACCGCGTACGCGCAGAGTTAAAGAATTTTACAGGCGAATATGAAAAAGATGAGATCAGAGGTACTGTAAACGGTGGTGGTGTTAGAATTAAAGCAAGAACTTCCGGCGGTTCTGTTCGTCTTAACTATATCTAAGACATTTAATATTTCATATTGTTAGTTATAAAAGGTGAGGGTGGATAATCCTCACCTTTTTTATTTGGCATATTAAATGCCTTATCGTCTGTTAGTTAAATACATTTCTCCGGTTCTTCCTGAAAAATGACCTTTAGAAGAATAGATTTTATGCGTTTTGCCAACACCCGCAATTCTTTGCTCAGCAAGTTTATTAGATGCTACATGTGTTGGGATTTCATGTTCGTCAGAAAAATTCAAAATATCCAGAATAGTATCGTAGATCTTACCAGCTTTTTGGAGGCAACGTTCCTCGTTGTATCCTTCCAGCTCACCGGCTACATTTATTAAGCCACCTGCATTAATTACGTAGTCAGGGGCATAAATAATTCCTTTATTCATTAATTCTTGCCCGTGCTTATCTTCAATGTCTAACACATTGTTTGCGCCACCCGCAATAATATCGCACCTGAATTGTCCCATAGTTTCATCGCTTATAATACCACCAAGAGCACATGGAGTAAAAATATCTACATCTAATCCATAGATTTCATCAGGCTTAACCAATGTTCCGTTTACTTCTTCAGCAAGAGCTTTGGCTTTTTCTTCATAAATATCAGTAATGAACAGCTTAGCTCCTTCTTTAGCGGCATGTCGTGCAAATGTAGATGCTACATTTCCTGCGCCTTGCAAAGCGATTCGCTTTCCTTGCAGAGAGTCGGAGCCATAAGCTTTTTGAGCACATGCTTTAACTCCCATATATACACCATAAGCAGTTACAGGAGAAGGATTTCCGCTTCCTCCCATAGATTTAGGGATACCTGTTACAAATTTGGTTTCTGAATATACCCACTCCATATCCTGTTCTTGCATTCCAACATCTTCTGCAGTGATATATCTTCCTCCAAGACCATCCACAAAGCGACCGAAAGCTCTGAATAACATTTCGGTTTTATCTTTATGCGGATCACCAATAATGACAGCTTTACCGCCACCTAAATTCAATCCTGAAATAGCGGCTTTGTAGGTCATTCCTCGAGATAAACGAAGTACATCCTTAAGTGCAGCAGCTTCATTTTCATAATTCC
>Ga0189291_100220_pt1 | contig 38639 bp, 40 predicted proteins | sample UW1redminimetaG_FD_130331 | JGI IMG/M metagenome (GOLD analysis project Ga0189291, IMG submission 130331) | Marine microbial communities from the Costa Rica Dome - UW179B-red mini metaG | ecosystem: Environmental > Aquatic > Marine > Oceanic > Photic zone | place: Costa Rica: the Eastern Pacific... | reverse complement strand
TAGAACCTCTGGGTTTACCTCCGTCAACAGGTAAAGTGATTCCTGCAATACCTGCAACCCAAATAATAAAAAACACAAATAAGCCTAAAGCGAGAATTAAAGCTCCTAAAAATCCAATTTCATTGTAGAACGTTTTTAACATATAAGTTGGCTTGTAATAATTGTATATTTACTGTACTAATTTATAAAGACAAATTCACAAATGCTCCCAGTAGTTTCCATTGTTGGAAGACCTAATGTAGGTAAATCAACTATATTTAACAGATTAATAGGTAAAAGAAAAGCAATAGTTCATGATGAGTACGGAGTAACCCGCGACAGACATTATGGTCAATCTTATTGGAATGGAATAGATTTTGATGTAATAGATACCGGAGGCTATTTACCCGACGAAATGAACGTAATGGTAGTTGGAATAAGAGAACAGGTTCATATTGCATTAGAGGAATCTGACGTAATACTTTTTGTAGTTGATGTAGAACATGGCATTAATACACTCGATAAATCTGTTGCAACCTTACTTCGTCAACAAGAAAAGCCGGTTTTATTAGTTGCAAATAAGGCAGATAATGAAGCGAGACGAATGAACGCTTCAGAATTTTATGAGCTTGGATTCGAAGAATTATTTCCAATCTCCGGAATTAGCGGTATTGGCACAGGCGATCTTTTGGATAAAGTTACCGAACTATTGCCTCAAGCCATTCAAAAAGAAGAAGATCCGGCTCCAAAAATTGCTTTTATAGGACGCCCAAATGTTGGAAAAAGTAGTTTAGTTAACGCTTTATTAGATGATGAACGATGTATTGTAACTGAGATAGCAGGTACAACCCGTGATACTATAGATACAAAGCTTAATTATAACGGAAAGGAGTATGTGTTGGTAGACACTGCTGGCCTACGGAAAAGAACTAAAGTAAGAGAAAACATAGAGTTTTATAGTACAGTGAGAACTGCCAAAGCTATTCAGGGGTGTGATGTTGCTGTATTGATTTTGGATGCAATGAGAGGCTTTGAAGATCAGGATAAACGTGTTTTAAGAGAAGCTGAAAAGTATAATAAGGCGCTTATTATACTTTTAAACAAATGGGATTTGGTTACTGAGAAAGATACCAACACCGTCAAAGAGTTCGAAGATTATATATATGAATCGACTCCTCAACTTAGTTATGTACCTATTTTAACTATCTCAGCATTGAACCGTAAAAGAATTCATAAAGTGATAGATTTAGCTGAAGAAGTTATTCAGGAAAGAAAAAAACAAATCACTACTTCAGAGTTTAATAATTTCATAGAATCGATTTTGTCGATGAAACCTTTACCTATGAAGAGGGGAAGACAATTAAAAATTCAATACGGAACACAGGTAAAGTCTAATCCACCTGTTTTTAAATTTTTTATGAATAATCCTCAAGATCTACCACCTAACTACCGAAGATTCATAGAAAATAAGTTACGTGAACGATACGGATTCAAAGGTGTTCCAATAACAATGGTATTCAGACAAAAATAATTAAAAAACCTTGAATAATTTTTGAAGCTAACGCAACAAAGGTTTATTTTTCATTACAAATTCGAATCATATTTCTAAAAGATTTAGATGGCTAAGAACCTCGAAAAACCAGTATTAAATGCTTTAAGTAGCAACCAGAAGAATGAGAGAAATCTCAATTTCATGGAGAGAATATATCTTCCTGAAATTTTTAAAGGGCTTTGGTATACTTTTAAGCAGATGTTTCAACCAAAGTTCACTATGAACTATCCGGAAGAAAAATGGACACCTCCGGCAATTTTCAGAGGTCGGCCAGTTTTGGTCGAAGATCATGGTAAAGAACGATGTGTTGCGTGTGGTTTGTGCGCTAGGGCTTGCCCGCCGTTAGCTATAAGTATGCAAGCATCTGAGACGGAAGATGAGAAAGAACGCTTTCCGGATTTCTTTGAAATAAACATGCTGCGTTGTATTTATTGTGGGTATTGTGAGGAAGTTTGCCCTGAAGAAGCGATTGTGATGAGTAAGGATTACGATATCGTTTTTGAATCCCGAGAAGATGCCGTTTATGATAAAGAGCGTCTTTTAGTGCCAAAAGAAGATCTTGAAGATAGGCTCGAATATCTAAAAACTTACAAGAATACACAGTTTGGCAATTTCTGGGATTTTCAAGAAGAGAATAATATTCATTCTGTAAGAGACAGAGATACAGATTGGAATACAGGACTTTCACTTGTTGACATGATTCAAACTCAGGACAAAAACGACGCATCACCAGCTTCCAAAGTCTGGAAATAAATTAACCAGTTGTTTTAACGTGATTGATAAAGAAAGGGTAGAAATCCTAATTAATGACATTGAGTATTTGAAGTATGAGGCTCAATCTATTACCCAAGTTATAGAATCTGTACCTTATTCAGAAAAGCCGCTAGATGGAACTTCTATTTTGGAAATCTTTCTTACCATAGATTCCATACAGGCTAAGCTCCTTGACATATTTTCCCAGATTCCTTTGAAGGGTAATAAAGTTGAAATAGAGGAACAGAGCCTATTCAAAAAGGTTGAAATCGAAAGCGATTTACTAAAAGAAATTCATTTTTCAGAAGTTGCAAAAGATATTGAGAATAATAGGGTAGACCTTTGCTCCAAAATTTTGAACTATTCTCCGGAATTCTTAGAAGTTCAATTCAACTTAGATAGTAAACAAATAACCATTTTTGATTTACTTACAAATATGGTTAGAAAGGAGAGAGCTCTATTAAAAGAAGTTGCTGATCTAGTACTAACCTTCCAAACAGACAAGCAATTTCAAAGAGAAATTGCAGGTCGGAACGTAAAGATGAGTTAATGTCACTTTTAAGCTGGGTAAGCATATTAGGTCTAATCATCATTTTTTATAGCCTGTCAGTTCTCATATCAATTATTTTGAGAACCAGATCTTCATTCATCATGCTGATGGTTTTGTCACTTGTTGCCTATTTAGGATCAAATTTGACTTATTTAATCTCGCCAGATTTTTTAACAGTAATCAGATGGTTCAATTTTTCCAGCTTGGTTTTACTTGTTAGTTCTCTTTTCTCTTTGATAAGAGAGTCAAAACCCATTTTTGCCAGGTTCCCCAGCTATTTAATTTATCTCCCTTTTATAACCTTATTATTTTTTCCATTAGTTACTGATCAAAATGTAATTACAAACCTTTTATTGGGCACTTTTCAAGTTGGTTGTGTTATAGTAGGTATTTTCATGTTTGGGATAAGTCAGATAAAAAATAAAGATAGTCTACTTCAGTTAATCGGTGCATTTATCTTTCTTAGTGCAATTAGTCTTTTTTGGTTCACGCCAGTTTTACCAGACAATAAAGTTGTCATTACTGAGATGCTCATCATAGCAGGAATACTAATTACATCAATAGGGTTAAGAAAGAAATACTTAATTAAAAACATTGACTAAAAAATGAAATTAGCACCGGATTTTACATTACAAAATACAAATGGGGAAGAAGTAACTCTCTCAAGCTATCAAGAGAAAAAGAATGTGGTATTGTTGTTTTTCCCTTTAGCGTTTACAAGTACCTGTACTGAAGAACTTTGCCATACAAGAGATAATTTAAAAATCTATAGTTCCTTAAACGCTGAAATTCTAGGACTCAGTGTAGATACTTTTTTCACACTAAAAGAATTTAAAGCCTCTCAAAACCTTAATTTTCAATTGCTGAGTGATTTCAACAAAACTGTTTCAAAAGATTACGGAGTTTTATATGACGATTTCTTTGGAATGCATGGTGTTTCAAAAAGGTCTGTGTTTGTTATTAATAAAGTGGGAGAGGTAGTTCATTCCGAAGTTTTGGAGAATGCTAATGAGCTGCCAGATTTTGAAGAGATCCAAAAAGCATTAATAAAACTAAATTAACTTTACATAATATATATTATACGACATTTATACAATTCTATAATAAATCTAATCTACTTAAACGACACTTAACATAAATTAAGTAGCTAAGACCTTATATTAAACTAAATAAAAAGAATCTAAATGAATGTACTAATTGTCGAAGACGATAAAGTTCTATCGCTTTTACTTTCTAAAATGATAGAAAGATTAGACTACGTGGATAATTAATGCTAATATTAAACCGACTTCAAAAAAAATAAAATAATTATTTCTAAAGTAATTTCTGAGATTGGAATTGTTAACTTGAGATTTCATAAAACCTCCACCTTAATTAATCTTTAAATAATTTTAAAGATTAAATGTGAAGAATCTATGAATCGACTTATTTTAATTAATCGTAATGCTTAATAGCAACTGTATAGTTACCTTTTTTAGACTTTTTCAGTTCAATCTTATCGATTATCGCATCTAAAGTTAGGCTACCGGCTACTTTTATAACCTTAAAACCGTTTTCCATCTCTGTTTTAATTGAGTCTTTAATTCTGAGCGGATCTATAACTACAAGTTTAAGTTCTTTTTCTTTAAAAATTTCTTGATTGATATATCTCTCAATATCTTTTTCATCTATACATTTTATGTAACCAAGTTCATCTAAACTTGAGGGATGGAAAGTTCCTTCAGCAGCTATATCCTTCCAATTTTGATCGTCAATTACAGTAAATAATAAATCGTATTCCATAAATTAATTGTATGAATAGTGTATGATTGCATCGCCCTTATTAATTACAGGACAATAGTTTAATCCAATAATCCTCCCTTCTTTTGGAGCTAAAACTTTAAAATGTAATTCACCATAAGCTCCATTTATATGACCTAGTAGTTGATTCTTCTTTATAGTATCACCAAGTTTAACTTTTGGAGAAAATAAACCTGCATAGTTAGCTCTTATCCAGGAAGTGCTGTTAAAAAATTCCGATTCTTGAGTAGCGACTTTAAAATTTTTCATTCCCAGCGATTTCATAACTCGCAAAGTTCCATTAACTCCTTCCTGAATGCCATGTTCATCAAACCGTAACGATTCTCCGGTTTCAAAAACAAGAATCGGTTTCCCCTTTTTTTGGGATGAATTTCTAAATGACTTTGCAATGGGTTTTGAATTGATAACAACCGGGGCTTGAAAAGCTTTTGCAAGATTAAAGGCCTTCTCATTTTTAAAATCTACCCTTAATTGAGGAAAATTTGATCTACTTGCACCACCGGTATGAAAATCTAATCCACAATCAATATGAGGAATGATATGCTTCATAAGCGTATAAGAAAGCAAGGTAGCTAATGAGCCACCCTTTTTAACTCCCGGAAAACTTCGGTTAATATCTTTTCCATCTGGCAAACCCCTTGAGTTTTGTATAAACCCATATATATTCACAATTGGAATTGCTATTACTGAACCTTTATCTGGAATGATATTGTCAGAGTCAATTAACCTTCTGACAATTTCTACCCCATTTATTTCATCTCCATGAAGTCCGCCTGTTAATAGTAATACAGGTCCGCTTTCTTTTGCCCTATAAATATGGACCGGAAGATCGATAGAAGTTCTGGTTGGAAGGCTCGCAATGTTAAAATTGACGATTTTATGCTCTCCCAATCCAATCCTTTCTTTATTTATGGTAATTGTCTCAGGCATTACTTTTAATCTTGCGCCTTTTAGCGGGATTATTTTTTTGTTCTTCAACTACCGTAGTAACGTACTTAATTATACTTCCGGCAATGTCTTTTTCTGTAGATTTCTCAATTCCTTCTAATCCCGGGGAAGAATTTACTTCTAAAACTAAAGGTCCTCTTTCAGATTGTAATAGATCAACGCCTGCAATTGGTAATCCCATTGCCTGAGCCGCTGTAAGTGCTGCCTCTCTCTCCTTTTTTGAGAGCTTTATCAAGCTTCCTGAACCGCCTTGGTGAAGATTAGATCTAAATTCACCTTCTTTACCTTGACGTTTCATTGCCCCAACAACTTTTCCGTTTACAATAAAAGCACGAATATCAGCTCCTTTACTTTCCTGTATAAATTCCTGAACGATAACTCTTGCTTTCATACTATGGAAAGCTTCAATAATAGATTGAGCTGCTTTTTTAGTAGGTGCAAGCACAACCCCATAACCTTGAGTTCCTTCAAGTAACTTTACAATAAGAGGAGCACCACCAACAGAATCAATAAGTTGATTCACCTCATTTGAGTAATTAGTAAAGACAGTTTTCGGAAGTCCTACACCAGCTTTAGCTAAAATTTGTAGACTTCTAAGCTTATCTCTGGATCTAACCAATGACTGTGACTCAACAGCACTAAAGATATTCATCATTTCAAATTGACGAACCACAGCCGTTCCATAAAATGTTACGGAAGCACCAATTCTTGGAATAACAGCATCTAAGTCAGCTAAACTCTCTCCTTTATAGATTATATTGGGCTTATCTTGCTCGATAATAATATCACATTTGAGGTGATCAATTACTTTTGCTTCATGCCCTTTGGTTTCGATAGCTTCTACTAGCCTTCTGGTAGAGTATAAAGAAGCGTTTCTTGATAAAATTCCAATTTTCATATTTTCTTAGTTGAATTATGCTTTCTATTTGTTTGGTGTTTTTTAGCTACATCAACAAGAAACTTTTTTCTCAAAAACTTGCGTCCAATAAGTAAAGGGTATTTCATTTCAGATCGATTAGTGAGTGAAAGTTCGATCTCAAATTCGTCAGAAAAAAAACGGATATTTGTTTTTACAAAAACTCTTACTTCTGTTTGCCCGTTGGAGCTCTTTACTTCTCTGACATCATGAATAGGTAAAGAAATAAGTCGATCATTATAAGAGGGATGATCGGGATCAAGAAGGTTAAACTTAACCCACTTTTGGTGCTCTTTTTCAAATTCTTCAATATTGTGACAATGCAAACTCGATGAAAAAGCACCTGTATCAATTTTTGCTTCAATTTCTTCTAGATTCCAAGTTGGCAGGTCCACTATTTCAAGCCTGCCAATAATTTGTGTATCCTTTTTTTTCATTAAAATAAGATAAGGGTAATTTGTTTCATGTTCATTAAGACTTTACAAACCATATTAAAAGCTTACTTAAATAATTAAACATTTGATCGAATAGGATGAATTTCAAAATCTCTTCCCCTACCCTTTTACTAGATAAACAAAAAGTGCTCAACAACATTCAGAAAATGTTATTAAAAGTTGAGAAAAACGGATTAAAGTTTCGTCCTCACTTCAAAACTCATCAATCAGTTCAAATTGGCAGATGGTTCGATCGTACACAGTTGGATGGAATTACGGTATCATCGCTTAAAATGGCAGAGTTTTTCAGTAAAGATGGATGGCAAAGTATCACTGTAGCATTTCCGATGAATATTCTGGAGATCGATCGTGTTAATAATTTAGCCTCTTCGATTGATCTAAGAACTCTCATTGTAGATGTAAATACAGTAAATAAGCTAGATGCAAAGCTCACCACAGTTGTTGGTGTTTATATAGAAATAGATCCTGGATACGGAAGAAGTGGAATTCATTTTGATGATAAAACGAGTATTGAGTCATTAAAGGAAGCTATCCAATCTTCAAAGAAACTAGAGCTTCATGGTTTTTATTGTCATGCCGGGCATTCTTATCAATCCAGATCAATAGAGGAAATAAGAGCTTTAGCCAAGCCTATAATTGAACAGTTGAGTAACTTAAAAGTAGCATTTGATTTACCAGTATGTTTTGGAGACACTCCCTCCTGCTCTGTGTTAGAAGACTTTGGAGAAATAGAGGAGCTAAGCCCAGGAAATTTTGTGTTTTACGATTGGATTCAAACCCATATAGGATCCTGTACTCCAGATCAAATTGCTGTAGCAATGGCGTGCCCTGTAGTTGCTAAATATGAATCAAGAAATGAATTATTAATTCATGGAGGTGCTGTTCACTTTTCTAAAGATTTTGACCTTCATCAAGGTAGTTCACATTATTTCGGACAGGTAGCAGAGAATAATGGCGGGATTTGGGGCGATCCAATGAAAGATTGTTACTTAAAATCGATTTCTCAAGAACATGGAATCATAAAATGTACGGATGAATTTTTTCAGCAGACTAAAATATCTGATTCAGTTATCATTTTACCTATACACTCCTGTTTAACAGCTGATCTAATGGGGCAATATTTTACTACTGATGGAGTAACAATTGATCACCTTTCGGAGAAAATGATTAAATAAAAAGGCTCCCGAAAGAGCCTTTTAACTAGATTATTTATTTGTCCCAGGTAAACCTAAACTTTGAGGCTTTGGTGAGGACCAATTAAACGGTTTAGCTTTTACTTTTCTGGGATATACTTCATTCAAGTTATTTGCGTCATAAAGTCTTCCGTTCTTCATCACATGAGTTACAGAATTAGTGTTGCGCAAATTATTCAAAGGATTTTTAGAAAGAATAACCAAATCAGCTAGTTTTCCTTCTTCAATAGAGCCCAAATCTCCATCTAAACCTATAGCTTCTGCTCCAAGTATAGTTGCAACTCTGATAGCATCCAGGTTATCCATTCCTCCTGCAGCTACTGACCAAAGCTCCCAATGGTAACCTAATCCTTCTAATTGTCCATGACTTCCAACGCCCGCAAGAGCTCCCGCTTCAACTAATTTCTTCATAGACTCGCCATGTTTTTGGAATACATGTTCATCATCTCTGAACCAACCCGGTCTTCTTCGGGTTTTACCGGCAAGAACTTCGTATGGAGTAAATCTACTTAATTTAGGATCATTAAATGGATTTTCACGAGAGTAGTAATAGTTCTCAGCCCAAGGTCCACCGTATGAAACCAATAAAGTAGGTGTTACAGCCATTTTAGATTGTGCAATTACATTCACTACATCATTGTAGATCGGATAGATAGGCAGAGAATGCTCGTGTCCCGGATAACCATCTATCAATTGGGTCATGTTTAATTTCCAATCTAAAGCACCTTCAGTTGTAGGCATTATTTTTTGATCCCTGGCAGCCATCAAAATCCATTGACGCTGTTCTCTATTTCCAGCGATATACATTTTGATAGTTTTAGTATCATAGTATTTGCTGTATTGCTTCATGACGTTTTTTGCTTCGTCAAGGCTTTTAATATTGTATGCCCAAAAACCTAACCCTGGTCCAGTAGAATAGACTCTTGGCCCAGGCATCATTCCTGTTTTAACCATGTCGGAATAAGTCAATACGTCTGTAGTAGCCGTTTGAGGGTCACGAGTTGTTGTAACACCATAAGCAAGATTTGCTGCATAGTTAAAGATTTGTTCTTTATGGATTCCCCAGTTTGGCCACATGTGAGCGTGAGTATCTACAAATCCCGGAGTAATTGTTTTTCCGGTCATGTCCATTTCTTGGGCTCCATTAGCTGAAAGATTCTTTCCTACTTTTATGATTCTATTGTTTTCGATAAGAATATCTCCTCCTTCAATTACTTCAGAACCATTTGCAGTAATTATCCGTGCATTTTTAAGAAGAATAGAAGATTCAGGAATATCTCGTGTTATTGTTACATCAATAGAAAGTTCCGTGGCTTTATACTTTGGAGATTCCTTCTTTTCATCTTTTTTATCCTCATCGTCTTTCTCATCTGTGTCTGAATCTTCCTCTTTATCATCACCACCGTCATCATTATCTTTTTTCTCTGCCTCTTCTTTCTTCTTTTCATCTTCCATCTTTTTTGCTTCTTTTAAACTATCTGCAAAAGCCTCTGATGCATCTAAATCGTAAATAAAGTGACCATTACCGATCGACCAATGGACTTTGTTAGCATCAGAACTCCAAATTGGAAATTCACCACCAATCTCAGTCAATTTTTTTGAAGGAAATGGAGCAGAGGGAGCGTTTGCTACTGAAATGGAAGGAGTATCACCACCAGTTATAGGAACAGTGACAACATAGATATCATTATTGACCTGAGCCAAAGCCTGATCACCTTCAGGAGCCATTAGTATTAATCCGGCACGAGAAGGAGGATTATTTTCTTTTGCGTGATCGTTTTCCGGATGAAGTATTTCAGCTGGACTTTTCCATGCCTGACTTTCTTCTAATGATTTTTCCAAATTGAATGGTACATAAGTTGTAATTCCTGAAACTTTAACGTGTTCTTTTTGATCAGTTCCATCCCATCTGATTGAAAGTAAAGTTCCTAATCTGCTTAAGTAAATTCTATCGTCAGAATTAACAAAATGGGGATTAGAACGACCAAGAGCTCGATCAATAACGTTGATTTCCCCTCCTTTTGAGTCAATCCATATCAAATCCGTTAGTGCAGAAAATGAACCAGGGCCAAAGGCGTCGTCATACGTTTGTTTGTCGGCTCTGTAAGCAACAATTCTACTACCGGAAGTATTGAAAACCGGGTTTGTATAGATGCCTGATTTATTTGTGAGCGTTTCAGGTCTGAACCTTCTTGCAAAAGGATCTACAGAATGAATAGCTCCGCCATCTTTTGCATTCCAGGAAACATAAGCAAGCTTTTTCCCATCAGGTGACCAAGAGGGTTGTGCTTCTGTTGCTGATGAATTTGTTAATTTCTTTGGTTCGCCATTTGGCAATTCCTGAATATAAAGATCATTTAAAACTGTATAAGCAAGCCACTTACCATCAGGAGAAGGAACAGCATCTCTAATTTGAGTTGCTATCATTTCCTTGTCGTCGCTAATTGGATATTTGAATAAAACTTCTGGTCCCAGTTCAATTTGTGTTTTTACATTAAAAGGGATTTCAGTAGCGCTATTACCATTAACAGGAATGTTGTGAATTTTTCCTCCATAAAAAACAATCAGGTTTTTATTATCAGGAGTAAATGACATTGCAGGAAGTACACCCATAGTTGCCTGAGACTCCATATCATCACGTTGAACGGGATAAGCAAGCCATTTTTCATCTCCTGTACCTAAATCCCTTAAAACAAGTCCTGTTTTGTCTTCAAATCTGGTTCCATACACTAAATACTTTCCATCACTTGAGAGTACCGGAGTAAATGCTGAACCATATCGTGAAGTAATGGAAGTTCTTTCGCCGGTTTCTCTGTCATACCTTCCTAATTGATACTGAGGAAACTGAGCGTTGTAATTCCAAGATCCGTTTCTTTGAGAGAAATAAATATAACGACCTTCATGCCCAACAGCAGGGTCAGTGGTTTTTAACCCATTCGGGGAACTGATTAGTGCCGTTCCACCACCTCCGTCTTTATGGTAAAGCCATAATTTTGGAGTTCCTTTGCCTTTTGCGCCAACTATATAGTTTCCATCAGGAGTCCACTCACCTGCTGCGTATCCATCCGATTTACCTTTAGTAACCTGAGTTACATCCGAAGTGTCCTCCAAGTTTATGTAATAAAGGTTTTCGCCACCGCTGGCATCCGAAGTGTAGAGTAAATATTTACCATCCGGGCTGTAGCGTGGATGAGTATCAAATGCCATTCCATCCGTTAATTGAGTAGCTTCACCACCTGAGAAAGGGATTTCATACAAATCTCCCATAAAGTCGAAGGCAATCTTAGATCCATCAGGGCTAACATCAAGCGACATCCATGTTGCTTCGTTAGATTCAATATCAATCAATCTTCCCGGGTCTAGAGGAAGCTTCTTTGATTTTTTTGGAATTTTATTTGTATCTGCTGTATCAGAATGGAATTCAGCAAAATTGGAACTGCTAATTTTTTGAGCAGAAGTTGAAGTTGTGATCACAAAAAGAAAAAGTGTTGCACAAACTCCTATTATTTGTTTGTAATTCTTGAACATGGTCATTTCCGTAGTTTTAGTAATAGATATAGATAGAAATAATAAATTTCTATCATAAATGAGCGTAAAAGAATGTCTAATTAACAGCTTTAGACATCATCATGAAATTCATTTTTTTTGCATCCATCTTTGCACGTAATCCTACAGGGATAGTTACATTTTTATCTTCATGACTAATCATAGCTCCATAAAAAGCCGGAATGTTAAGTGGCTTTATATGGTCTTCAAAAACCTGATGTAGTGATAAACTATTGGATCCTACATCACAGTTAGTACATTTACCGAAAATAAATCCTGAAATCTCATTCAGAATACCACTCAATTTAAGTTGAGTTAACATCCTGTCTATTCGATAAATATCTTCCCCCACATCCTCTAAAAAAAGAATTGAATCTTTAAAACTAGGTAGATAATCAGATCCGATCATCGCAACTAAAACGGATAAATTACCACCTATTAATTTCCCTTCAGTTTTACCGGGGTGTATAACAAAGGCGTCCTCCTGATTAGTTGGAAGTTCAAAAACACCTTCTTTACCATCAATTAGCAGATGCTCAAAACTATTTTTTGTAAACTCGTTCCAATTAGATTTGCCGACAGGGCCATGAAAAGTTACCAATCCCGACTTTTTAAGTATTGCATTATGCAAGGATGTGATATCACTGAAACCAATAAGTGGCTTGGGGTTCTTTCTGATTTCCTCATAATCTAAAAGATTGATCATTCTATTACATCCCCACCCTCCTCTTACACAGAGAATTCCATCGACTTCCGGATCTTTGAACATCGCCATTAGATCTGAAGCTCTGTCTTTATCACTTCCCGCTAAATAGCCGTTTCTATCTTTAACATGTTTACCAAGTTTTAAAGTGAAACCTAATTTCTTTAAAGTTTCTATCATAGAATCGAACTCAGAGTCATCATAAATAGGGCTGGCCGGAGCAACAAGACCTATAGTTGAAGACCACTTCAGAGATGACGGTATAATTAGGTTTAGTTCCTCATTAAGTTCTTCTTGAGAGGTTGTACCGGAAAACCCTGCAACCATAAGGGATGCGAAAGTTGAAGATTTTAAAAATTGTTTGCGAGAAATAGACATAAAGAATTTAGTTTTTGGTGTAATTACCGATATAAATTCTCTTTTTCAATGATTGAAATAACTTTATCGGGTAAATTTTTGCTTAGAAAACCTGGATCGTTAATTCGGGCCTTAATTTCAGATGATGATATCTCGATTGGCTCATGATTTACGAAGTGTGTTTTTTCTAAAATTTCAGGAAGTACGTTGTTATGATCAGTTTTTGGTCTTTGTGCCACAAGAAGATCTGCTTCCTCTAAAATTCTCTCGTAATGCCTCCATGTATCGAACTTTTCCAGACTGTCTTCTCCCATACAAAAAAAGAATTTGTGATCAGGAAATTCCGTTTTTAAGTGTTTAATAGTCCTAAAGGTATAAGATGGAGTTGAAAGTTCATTTTCAATTGTTAAAATGGAGCAATTAATATCTCTAAAAGCACATTTCAACATTTCATATCTCCAACTATAGGAGACGTTAAATTCAGCTGATTTATGTGGTGGGAAAGGAGTTAATAAAATCCAAAGCTCATCAATAAAGTTAGAACCCAGAAAGGATTTTGCAATTTCTATATGCCCGTTATGAACAGGATCAAAAGTACCTCCAAATAATCCAATTTTTTTCAAAATGGGCTAATTTGTTTGACCTTTCGCTATTTCTGAAATAGTTTTTTCAACTGAGTTTATTCCCTTTTCTGCGTTATCTCTTAAAGATTCAGCTTCTCCTCGTCCATTACTTTGTGGAAATAACTGAATATATTTTTCATAATTAGAGATCGCAAGATTATATCGCTCGATTTGCTTACTCAGTACACTGTTATCAGCGTAATCTATATAAGTTTTTATTTGCTTTAAAAGTGCCGTTTCTGCCCATTTTGATTCGGGGTATCTATCAATGACCAAATCATAATAAATAGTAGCTGCCTTATACTGATCTGTTCGCGAATAAAATTCTGCTGATTCGAAATATTTTCTAGCCAATTTGGCTCTTAATTCATTGATTTTCTCAGCTGATTCCTGAACCAAATCGGAATTAGGATATCTACTATTGAATAGTTGAAATTCCTCTATAGCTTTCTTTGTAGAAGTCTGATCTAATCTATATCTGGGGCTTTGGTAATACAGACTCAATGCCTTTTTATAATCAATTTCTTCTCTTTTAGGATCACGAGGATAGTAAGTTATAAAACGAGTATACTCCGCCTCAGCGAGAATATATCTCTTCATTTTAAAATAACTTTCTGCCAGATAATACTGAGCATCCTGAGCGTAGTTTGTACCCCTTCCAATTCGTGTGATTGTTTCGAATATTTCAGCAGCTTCTTCATAATTTTCAGCTTCGTATCTATCAATTCCTTTTTGGTAAGATACATTTATAGGATCTCCCGGATTAACGAGCCTGCTACTTTTACATGCAGTTACTATTAAAATTACAAAGAGAAATAAGTATGATAATTTGTTCATGTGAAAATTAGAAAATTAATGATCTCTGTTTTTGAGAAAGATAAGAAGATTTTTAAGCTCTTGTTTGTATTCTGATTCTTTAAATTCATTCAAAGAATCGATTGCTGATTCGTAATGTTGTTGTACTTCACGTTTGATATCAGAAATAACATGAAGGTCATCCATAATTTCCAACACAGTTTTAACTTGTTCGGACGTTGAATTATTATCAGATAAAGTAGAACTAATGAACTTTCTTTGTTTAATATTGCTGCGTTCTAGTGCGAGAATTGTTAAATAAGTTTTTTTACCCTCATAAATATCACCACCTTGTCTTTTTCCGAACTTATCCGGATCGGCGATCGCATCAAGTAAATCATCCTGAATTTGAAAGGAAATTCCCATTTCCATACCAAGGTTAAAGAGTGCTTTAACTTGTGAATCTGTTCCATGAGCCGAAATAGCACCCATTTTAAGTGAACCTGCAAGTAAGGCAGATGTTTTTCCTTTGATCATATCTATATATTCAAGATGACCAACATCTTCTCTATTCACAAAATCCATATCCATTGCTTGCCCTTCACAGACGGTAATTGTTGACTCTGTAAAAGATTTATGAATTTGAAAATACTCTTCTTTTGAAAATGAGCTATTCTCCCCGTAAAACTCTAACTGTCGAAATGCATCAGCAAACATTACATCCCCGGAAAGTATAGCGGTATCCTGGTCCCATTTTTTAAAAACACTTGGCTTTCCGCGTCTTGTATCAGCTCTATCCATTATATCGTCATGTACAAGAGTAAAATTATGGAGAATTTCTACTGCTAGAGCTGATGGAATGGCATTTTCAACATCTCCATCACAAATACCACAAGCAAGTAATGCCAGAAGCGGGCGAATCCTCTTCCCTCCCATTTCCATTGCATAGGTATAAGGTTCATATAGATATTTCGGAGCTTGAGATATATCAAGTTCTGAAATTTCTTTTTGAATAAGTGAATAAAGCTTTGTGTGTAAGTCTGTTTTTGCCAAGACGTCTCTGTAGAATAATTCGGCTGAATATAAGGATTCCTATACTGCTAAAAAGCTATGATTTTTCAATCAAATGAGCTTTGTTCAACATTTCAGGGCGTTCACAACCTAAAAGTAATAAGATTATTTTTAAGTCTTGTTCCCACTGAGAGAATAATGAATCAAGACCATCATGCCCATTCTCATGAATAGCCTTAATTATGGGTTGCGCTGTTGCTGCAAAATCTGCTCCTAAACAAAATGACTTGGCTATATCAGAGGCAGAACGTATTCCTCCAGAAGCTATAACCTCAAAACTTCTCTCCCATTGTAATTTTGAAATATTTATTAGGCAATCCTTGGTCGATATTCCCCAATCATCAAAATGGATATTTGGTGAACTGTTTGAGGGGCGTAGGTTTTCAACTTTTGCCCAACTTGTACCACCTGCTCCGGCTACATCTATTACTGAAACACCAACATTTAGAAGTCGTTTTGCAACATAAGATGAAATCCCGGCGCCTGTTTCTTTAACAATTACCGGTATGGAAGCCTCTTTAACGAGGTTTTCTATTCCATTCAAAATTCCTTTAAAGTTCCTATCGCCTTCCGGCTGTATTAATTCCTGAAGAGGATTCAAATGAACAATAGCTGCATCAGCTTCAATGCTATCAATCATTTTTCGAAGCTTTTCTTTTAGAAGTCCCCCGATAAGTTGTGCTCCCCCTATATTAGAACAAATAAAAGCATTAGGTGCTTTTTTCCGAACAATCGAAAAGGTTTCACTTAAAGAGTCGTCTTCCAGCATAGCGCGTTGGCTGCCCACTCCAAAAGGAAGATCTTTATCCTCACAAAATTCAGCAATTATTGCGTTAACTTGTTCTGCATCAGCATATCCGCCTGTCATTGAGGAGATAAATAGAGGGAAAGAAAAGGTACGACCAAGCAAAGAAGTTTCTGTTGAAATATCTTTAAACTCTACTTCCGGAAGTGCATTATGTGTAAATCGTAGTGTTTCAAAACCCGTAGTTTGTGTATACTGGGTCTTATCATTTACAGTAAATTCTACATGATCTTTTTTTCGATCGCTAATTTCACTCATATACAATTGAACTGAAGTTATTTTTGAAATTTATAGTACGAATAGCTTTCCTATATTGGAAAAGAATAAATATAAGAATTTGAAGAAAGAAGAAGTTATTGCTCTTATTAAGGAACACCCATCAAGCAGCATAAAGTTTGCTGTAACTGATATTGATGGAGTTTTGCGTGGCAAATTAGTCAGTAAGGAAAAGTTTATTAAATCGATTGAAGATAACAGAATTAGCTTTTGCAATGTGATTTTTGGTTGGGATATCAATGATGCCTGTTATGACAATACCGAAAAAAGTGGTTGGCACACCGGATACCCTGATGCAAATGCAAGCTTCGATTTAAGTTCAATGCGGAGAATTCCATGGGAAGAAGACAAACTCTTTTTTCTTGCAGATTTCGAAAAATCCGATCAACTAAGTAGTATTTGTCCAAGAGCTTTGTTAAAACGCATCATAAAGCAAGCCAATGAATTAGAGTTTTTACCAAAGTTTAGTAATGAGTTCGAATGGTTTAATTTTGATGAAACACCTCAAACCCTAAGCGATAAGGGATATAATGATCCCACTCCTATTTCACCGGGAATGTTCGGGTATTCTGTTCTGCGAACTTCTCAGTTTAGTGACTACATAAATGATCTCTTTGAATTGATGCATCAATTTGATGTGCCAATTGAAGGATTGCATACAGAGACCGGCTTTGGAGTTTATGAAGCTTGTATTACATATAATGAAGTGCTTAAAGCTGCAGATCAGGCTGTATTATTTAAAAACAGTGTCAAAGAAATTGCTTTTCATCACGAAATTATGCCAAGCTTTATGGCAAAGTGGAATAAAGATCTTCCCGGTTGCAGTGCTCATATTCATCAAAGTTTATGGAGCTTAAATGGAGAAAAAAACCTGTTTTTTGATATTGATAAAAATGAACAGATGAGTGAGATACTGAACTCTTATTTAGCAGGTCAGTTACATTGCCTTCCTCATATTCTCCCTCTTTATGCGCCAACAGTAAATAGTTATAAACGATTTGTAGAAGGTTCATGGGCTCCAACTTCTAAAAGCTGGGGAATTGAAAACCGTACAACTGCTTTACGAGTAATCAATCATGATGAACATTCCATGAGGTTAGAAAATAGGGTTCCGGGTGCCGACACTAATGCTTATTTGATTATGGCTGCAAGTTTGGCTTCAGGGCTTTATGGAGTTAAGAACAAATTAAAATTAGACCAAAAACCTACGGTTGGTAACGAGTATGAAAACCCCAAATCAGAGTTTCTGCCAACAAACCTTCATAAAGCTACCAAAGCTATGAAGGAATCTGAGATCGCCGAAACTTTGTTTGGAAAAGATTTTACGGGTCATTTCATTAAAACCCGTGAGTGGGAATGGAGGCAATATGATCCTCAGATTTCCAACTGGGAACTTAAACGCTATTTTGAGATAGTTTAATGTCATTTATCGATTTTGATACCATCATCAGAGAAGCCTGGAATAACTACGACAATTCCAGAGAAATCGCACATATCGTTGATATCAGTGCGAAAGTATCTACTAATCATGTGTACAGAATTGCATTGAAGGACAAAAACTTCATTGTAGCCAAGCTTTCCTATTTCGGGAAGTATGAGCATTTTGTAGAGGATCACAGTATAATTAATACGCTTTCGAACAATCTTCCCTCTCCTTTTGAGAATTTCCTGGCAAGATCCCTTATGAAAGGGAATCAACTTTTTGTGCATCGCTATAAAAGCGAAATTATTGATGCTTGGATCGTTTTCTATCGTCCAATTCATATAAAACATAAACTTCCTAAACGTCTGGATAAAAGTCAGATAGAAAAATTAGCTGTGCAAACAGCTCACTTTCATAAAGCTTGTGATACAGTAAAAGGAACCCTGCCAAAATCTTCGAAAACAATGCAGGACGACATCAATGATTTGCTTAAAATATTAGACGATAAATCAACAAAATATGAATATCCCATTCATCGATCTCTTATCAGAGAACATTGCCATTTATTTCTTGATAATTATAAATCTTTGGGTGGCGATAAATTAGAGACAATTCCTGTTTTTGTGGATTGGAACATTGGAAATTTCTCAGTTACGCCAAATTTCAAACTGTTTTCGCGCTGGGACTATGATTGGTTCAGAATGAGTACGCGTATGTTGGACTTTTATTTTTTTAGCCGTGTAGCCTCTGACATTGGTGATAAAACGGTGTTCACTTATAATGTGGATGTTATGATGGAAGAACGCTTTATACTATTTCTAAAAGCATATCATAAGGTTTTCCCACTTTCTGAACTTGAAATTCGCTTTCTTAAGGAATCTTACCGGTTTTTTATTCTGAATTATGTAATTAAATACGGGCGATTCTTTTTTCATGAGATTTTTGCCACAAAACTTCAGAAAGAAGCTTTAGAAATTCATCTTCCCACTTTAGATGAAAAATTTGATCCTCAATCTTTACTTAACGCTTTAGATCTATAATTAATGAGCTACCCTTCCTTTTTTGACATCGCAAAACAATTTAAAGTGATCATGCTTGACTCTTATGGCGTGGTAAAAAATCACAACGGACTAATCGAAGGTGCTGATATAACCCTGGATTTTATCAGAAAGGAGAAAAAGCTGTTTCGTATTCTCACAAATGACGCTTCACGAAGTCCTCAGCAACAAGTAGATAAATATGTGGAATTGGGTTTGCCGGGGATTGAGCTATATGAGATGCTTACTTCCGGGATGATGGCTAAGCACTTTCTGGAACAAAAAATAACAAGTGGAAAAATCGCCTATTTGGGGACGGAGAGTTCTGCAGATTATATTTTGCAGGCCGGACTAGAACATATCGCCGTTGCCGATGTAGATCTAAACGATATTGAAGATATCTCTGCATGCGTTTTTTTGGATGATGAAGGCTTTGATTGGAACACTGACATCAATAAAACAGTGAACTTGCTAAGAAAGAAGAATATGCCCGTTATACTGGCGAATTCTGATTACTTCTACCCAGTTTCACATAACGATATTGCTATTGCGACCGGTGGTGTAGCTAAACTGGTAGAAAATATGCTTGGCAAAAAATTTATTCACTTTGGCAAGCCGGATTCACAAATGTTTATGTATGCTTATGAACAGCTTACTAAAGATGAATTTATAAATAAGAATGATATTCTAATGGTTGGAGATACACTTCACACCGATATTCTTGGCGGAAATAAATTCGGAGTAAAGACCATGCTTGTTCTATCTGGAAATACCAGAGAAGATAATTATCAGTCACAAATCAGATCAACAGGAATTATTCCTGATTACGTCTGTAAATCAATTATGGAATGAAATATTCTTACAACGGTAGAAATTTTGATATTAAACGATATCCACCAACAACTAACCGTTCTCTACAGCCTTGGAATGCTTCTGATGAGCTTATTCTTGAATACATAGATGAACACAGTTCTGATTCGGAGTCAATAGCATTGGTCAATGATCGTTTTGGTTTTCTTGCTACCACTTTGTTTCATCTTAAACCTATTTCAGTAGTTAATTACAAGAGCCAGCAAAAATCCATCGAGCGAAATTATATTTCGAACTCACTGGTTTTAAAATCACGAACTATTAAATCTCCTTTGGCAAAGCTTCCTGAACTTGAACTTGGGGTTATAAAAATCCCAAAATCGTTAGAAGCTTTTGAATTCCAGCTTCAGCAATTGCATGGTTCTATGAGTGAAAATGGAACTTTGATTTGTGGATTTATGACCAAGTATTTTACTCCTCAGTTATTAGAAATTGCATCTAACTATTTTGAAGATGTTGAACAAAGCAAAGCTGTTAAAAAGGCTCGCCTAATAATTCTAAAAAGAAAGAAAGATATTGAGCAACAGTCACTTATAAGTGACATCGAATTTAAAGATAAAGTATATCAACAATACCCTGGCGTCTTTTCATCCGACCATATTGATTATGCCACACAATTCTTTTTGGAACATTTAGAACTGAAAGAGTCTGATGTAAAAGTGTTGGATTTAGCTTCAGGAAATGGAGTGATTGCAGATCAAATACTTCTTAAAAATTCTGATGCCGAAATGCATTTACTGGAAGATTCTTTTTTAGCAATTGAATCTTCTAAACTAAATATAGAATCGAATGCTCAGCATCATTGGAATGACACTCTCGAAGGTTTTGAAGACGGTTCTTTTGACCTCATTGTTTCCAATCCTCCCTTCCACTTTGATTATGAAACAAATATCGAAGTGTCACTTGGATTATTTGAGCAGGTAAAACGTTGCTTAAAAGAATCAGGTAGATTTTCTTTGGTTGCCAATCAACACCTAAACTACAAAACACATTTGGATAAGTTATTCGCTAATTGCTCAATTAGCGTAGAAAACGATAAATTTGTAGTTTATGAGTGTTTGAGGTAAAGAATAGAATCTATTATGAAATTCATTGTATTGGGCGCATCTGGAAAAACGGGAAGTTGGGTTGTAAAATTAGCTCAAAAAAAAGGTCATAACATAACAGCTGTAATTAGACCTAGTTCAAATTATCAACCTCCTGATGGAATCAAGATTATCAAAGGTGAAGTAACTGAGGAATCCTTTCTTAAAACAATCCTTGATCCTGAAAGCGTGCTAATTTCATGTATTGGAATCAATAGAAATGGATTAAGTCCTTGGGCTAAAATCTTGTCTCCTTCAAATTTAGTAGAAACTATAAATAACAATATTATTAATGCTTTACCGAATCCATCAGAAATAAAATTAGTCTGGATTAGTGCTGGAGGAGTTGGAAGTAGTAAAAACCGGTCAACTTGGATTATTCAGAGAATGATCAATTTAGGTAATATCAAAATTGCTTATAAGGATTTAGAAAGTGCTGAAGAGTCAATTCGGAATTCAGAACTAAATTATCAAACAGTACGGCCAGTTACTCTGATCAACGGTTTACCAAAAAAATAGCAGTAAGAACATCAAAATATGGACTGTTTTCTGTAGCGAGAAGAAGCGAAGTAGCTCTTTGGTTAATTAAAGCTGCTGAAAATTTAGATAAAAACTCGGTTAAGGAAGTTTTGATAAGTTCTTAAAACTAAATTTTCCTAATCACATTCACTCCATCTCTGATCGGGAGCAAAACCTGTTCCACTCTTTCGTCTTCCGCTACTAATTTATTAAACGCTGCGATGGCCTGAGCTTTTGAATCTTCCGGTTCGAGTACGGTTCCATCCCACAATACGTTGTCAGCTACAATAAGTCCGCCCGATTTCAACAACGGTAAGACTTGTTCAAAATAAAAAGAGTACCTGAGCTTGTCTCCATCCAGATAAACCAGATCAAATGTACCGTTAAGCTCTTTAATGGTAGACTGAGCGTTTCCTTTGATCATAGTGATCTTACCACCCGCTTCGCTTCCCTCGAAGTGGTTTTGAGCAATTTTCTGATATTTCAGATTCATTTCAAGCGTAATTACCTCTCCATCTTCGGGTAACGCTTCTGCCATCATCATCGCAGAATAGCCGGTAAAAGTTCCGATTTCGAGAACCCTTTTCGCACAGGATATCTTAATAATCATTTTCAAAAACTGACCAACCACCCTACCACTTAACATATCAATGTATTGCAATTCTTGATCGCTGGAACTAATTAAGTTTTTGATATCTTCACTTTCCGGAGTGGTATGTTCTTCCGAATATTTATCGATCTTTGGATCTGTAATTTGAACGATTGGTTTATCTCTGTGTTTCTTCATAATTGTAAGATAAGGCAGAACACCCTATCATCACCAAAAAGAATTGAATTGAATTTTATACCTGCCAAAGAATCCCTTTTTCTGATCTGGTTTTTTGATTTATATACGCGTTGGTTAATCAAACGCAGGTTTAAAAGTGTGTGGATCAAACAGAAATACAACCCAACAGCTGAAAGCAAGTCTCTGTATTTCATTAATCATAATTTGTGGTGGGATGGTTTGCTTCCACTGTTTCTTAGCAGAAATCTATTCAATCAGAATGCAAGAGCAGTGATGGAAGACAAACAAATGAGAAAACATTCCTTTTTTTCAAAGATTGGAGCCTTTTCAATTAATCTTTCGGATTCCAGATCCACATTACGAACTTTACGCTATGCAGTTGAGTCAATGAATCGTGACAAAGCCAGCTTATATATTTATCCCGAAGGAGAGCTTACTCCTGTTTCAGAAGCAAAACCGGAATTTAAAAAGGGCTTGGCCTGGCTTTATAAAAATATAGACGATGAAATAGATTTCGTACCCATCGCCTTTTATTCTCACACTTTCAGAGACAGTAAGCCTGAATTATATATAAATATCGGAAGTCCGGTTTCTTATAAAAAAACGGATTCCAAAGAAGAACTAACAAAAGAATTTGAGACTGCTGTCCATGAATTGCTCAGGGAAACCAGAGAAGTCGCCGGGTTAACGGATACAGGTTTTGCAAAAAGCTAACAGCTGATAGTCTTTTTACCAAGTCCACTCGTAGAACATCTTAAACTTCTGTACCCAGTGAGGCTTCTTTTGATTAAACCGAAGTCGCATTCTAACTGCCGGCCAGTATAGTTTCTTATATATGTTCTTTGGATAGATAAATTCTGTAATTCCTTCTGCAACAGTCAATTCATTGTTTCTATTAATTAGAGCTTTACTTATATATCGCTGATAAAAAGGTCCACTGTCAATGAGAGTATTTGCCTGAATGGTCACTTCTGAATTCTTAGACTTCAAGATAATTTTTCGGGCTGATGAAATACCAAATAAACTCGTTCTTTTATCTTCGGTTTCTACTTTATCAAACTTATCCAAAACTTTTTGATTGTCTGATGAGACGAGCCATGCACGATGCTGTTGTTCTTTTTTGCGGTTCATCACATAGTAAATCAGGGTAAATTTTTCGAAATGTAAACGCCCCCAATACCAATCTATAAAATCATCTTTCATAGGTTCCAAGCCAACGTTATGGTCATGATAACCCAAACCCTTGAAATTAATTTGATGAGACCCGGTCTTCCCTTTTATCGAGATATTTCCTTTAACATCAGCTTTTGGCTGAACCAAATTCCAAAAGTGCCTTTTAGCGCCCTCATCAGATTCTTTAAATAAAGCAGGATTAGAAATTCTACTTTTAAATTCTATTTGTGCAGAAATTGAATGGGAAGATTCCAGTTTTTCATTCAATCTAATTTGATAGATCAAAACATCCTCTTCCGTAATTTTACTGAAGGTATTGCCATGAATCTTCAGTATTTCCTTCTCTTCGTCCCATTTCAAATCGGTTTCTGTGTACTCTACGAAACTGTAAAATTCTGCTTTTGAACGGTGATACACAGAAATACTTACTGCAGGATGAGCATCAGGTTTTGCTGAATGCTGAGCAATATTTTGAATGTATTCAGGAGAAAAAGGATTACCAATATAAAATATCACTACGAAAGACCATTCCCCATCATTACTTATAGCATCGAAATACCACCATTCATACCCACTTGACGGTATATTTGTAAAAGGGATGTCTTCTTTATGATCCGTTGAAATTTTCATAGTTCTAACAAAATCTTTTGTGTGAACAACAACTTTAGCTTCGTTAACTTAGCTACAATTTATGATGATTATTCTATACATATCCATTGCTTTTTTGCTGTATACAAGTATTATACTTGCAAGAAATCTGTTTGATTTCAAACCTTTACATAGCTCTACCGTTCCCAAAAACACTTCTGCAAAAAAGGTGAGTATTTGTATTCCGGCTCGAAATGAAGCTGATGTTATAGAGCAATGCGTTACTTCAGCGTTAAAGCAGAATTACAATGATTTTGAAGTATTGGTTTTGGATGATCAGTCAACGGACGGAACAACAGAGATATTAACCAAGCTATCTGGAATTATTAATAATTTGGTTCACATAGAAGGAAAAACAAAACCGGAAGATTGGCTTGGGAAGCCTTGGGCATGTCATCAGATTAGTGAACATGCAACCGGTGACTATCTTATTTTTATAGATGCAGATGTTTGGCTAGATGAAGATGCGATTCCTAAAGCAGTTGCTCAGCTCAAGGATTTTGATGCAATTACAGTGTGGCCGGAACAAATTGTCGAATCTTTTTGGGAAAAACAGGTTATTCCAATGATCTATTTTGCCCTTTTTACAATGCTCCCTGCTAAATATGTTGAGCGAGCTCCAAAATGGCTTCCTGCCTCATTAAGGTCGAAATTAGCACCAAAGTTTGCAGCGGCTTGTGGACAGTTTCTGGCTTTTAATAGAAATGCTTATGAGAAAATATCAGGACATGAATCTGTTAAACAAGAGATCATTGAGGATGTGGAACTGGCAAAAGCCATCAAAAGAAATAAATTAAGTTTAAAAATGCTATATGGAACGGATTCTGTTTTTTGCAGAATGTACTCGAACCATTCTGATCTATGGAATGGACTTCGAAAAAACTTCTTCGTTGGCTTTAATAAGAACATTTTCTTCTTTTTATCGATGGCGGTCTTACATCTAATTGTATTCATCGCTCCTATTATTTTGTTTATATACGGATTTTTAATCAATTCTACTGAGCTGCTTATTGCATCATCAATAGCTATTTTTATTGTATTTCTTCAACGCGCTTTACTTAATTTTATCTTCAAATGGGATATCTATTCCGCTTTCACTCATGTACTTGGAGTGCTTTGGTTTCAGGCTCTTGGAATTCAATGTTTAACAGATTATTTCACTAAGAAAACAGTGAGTTGGAAAGGAAGAAAACTGTAGAAAAAATTTCTTCATTTAATTTTCATAAATGTTTTCTTTTTTGTTGATGGATATACATATTCCATCAATGAAAGTGATCATCAAGAAATACTTAAAATACTTGGCTGTTGAGAAGAACTCTTCCCCTCACACCATCACTTCCTATGAAAATGATCTGTCTTCATTTCTTAACTTTTGTGCACAACAAGAATCAATGGAAATCGAAAATGTACAGGTAAAATCCATTACAAGACTTACTATTAGACTTTGGCTCGGAGAACTATCTGAACAAGGAATGGCGAAGAGCTCGATTTCACGAAAGGTAGCAGCGTTACGATCATTTTTTAAATATTGCTTTAAAAGAGGATATATAGAAAAGAATCCTGCTCATTTACTAGTAGTACCTAAGAAAGATCGAACTCTGCCTAAAATAGTTAACTCTGCTGATATTGAACGCATGATGGATTCAATTAGTTTAGATTCTGCTTCCGGGCGACAGGATAAAGCATTGCTTGAGTTATTTTATGGAACCGGAATCCGATTAAGCGAGTTAATAAATTTAAATCAATCACAAGTTGATTTGCGAAACAACCAAATCAGTGTGATAGGTAAAGGAAATAAACAACGGATTGTACCACTGGGTAAAAAAGCTGTTAAAGCTTTAAAAGATCATCTTGAAACAAAAGAAAAATTATTTGGTAGCCAAACAGATACAGATGCTACTAAAGGAATATTTCATTCAGCACATGGTCAAAGGATGTACGCACGAAATGCACAACGCATTATTGAAAAATATTTAACTAAACATAGCGAGGTAACACAAAAGAGCCCGCACGTTCTACGGCATAGTTTTGCAACACATATGCTCGATAACGGGGCCGATATCAGAATAATAAAAGAGTTTTTGGGTCACGCCAATTTAGCAGCTACCCAGATCTACACGCATACAAGTGTAGAGAGACTCAAAAATGTGTACGAAAATGCACATCCAAGAGCTAAAAACTAAAATTAAAGGATACAAAAATGAATATTTCATTCACCTCAAGACATTTTGATGCAAGCGAAAATCTTAAAGAATTTAGTAAAGGGAGCGTAGAGAAATTAGAGCACTTTTATGATCGAATAGTGTCATGTGATATCGTTTTAGAACCAACTTCTGATCCAAAGAAACCACAGAAAGCAGAGCTCATCATTAAGGTTCCGCAAAAGGTAATCGCAGTGAATGAGAAAGCAGAATCGTATGAAAAAGCCATATCTGTTGCAGTAGATATCGCTACCCGTCAGCTAAAGAGATATAAACAAAAACTTCACGCAGTACACTAAAAATATATGCCATTTACAACCAGCGAGCCCATTCCTCGCAAAGAAAAAATAAGCGTCTCTTATCTGATAAAAAAATTAAGAGAACGAGTTCAACTCAATTTAACAGCTTGTACATCCGGTGATTGTGCCGAGTACAAGTTTGTAAAGGAAGTTGATCTTCATAGACCAGGAATGGCTCTCGCCGGCTATAATGATTTATTTACTTTTCAAAGAATTCAAATCATTGGAAATACCGAGACTCAGTTTTTAAACAATCAGAGTCTGGATAAACAAATAGCAGCTTTTAAAAACATAATCGACTTTGAGCTTCCGGTAATATTCTTAACGGATGGAAATATCCTATCGGATGAACTGATCGAAATGGCTGAGAAAGCCTCTATTCCTGTTTATACAACTCCAGTAGAAACTACCAGATTTATGTTTCTACTGCGGGATTTCCTTGAAGATCAATTTGCTACACAAACTATGGTGCATGGTGCTATGGTAGATGTATATGGAATTGGAATTTTGATTGCGGGTAAATCAGGAATTGGAAAAAGCGAAGTTGCTCTTGATCTCATTGAGCGAGGTCATCGTTTGGTGGCTGACGATGTAGTAATGCTTACCCAAAAAAGTAACATTTTAATGTCTTCTGCTACCGAAATGAGCAAACATTTTATGGAAATACGGGGCTTAGGTATTGTTGATGTTATGTCAATGTTTGGGATTCGTTCTATTCGTTATCAGAAGCGTTTAGAGGTAGTACTTGAACTCACACTTTGGGATGAAACCAGAGATGTGGAACGCACAGGGCTAAATCATGATTCTGTTACTATACTTGGCTCTGAAATCCCTTTGATTCATCTGCCGATTACACCCGGGAAAAATATCACTGTAATAGCGGAAGTGATTGCAATGAATTATTTATTGAAACATTATGGGTACGATCCCGCAAAAGCATTCCAGGATAGAATCCAATCAAAGATTGCAAGTAAAAGCGGTGATTTCGATCCAACTCCTAAAAGAGCGATCGAATATTTTGAAGGTGATGTTGAGTAACATTAGAATGTTTGGTTACTCTTTGATTGGGAACCTTTGAGTACTTAAATTTGACCCGGTTTAAAATAGGATATGTCTCTACACAATCATTTTTACTACGACGAGGATAGTTGCGAATTTATACCTATTGAGTATAATAAAGCGGAACAAATCATTTATAATTTATCTATCTGGATATTGACAGGAGTATTTTTATCCGGTCTAGGAATCATATTTCTATCTAGTTATGTAGGAACACCCGCAGAACTAGCTCTTAAAGCTGAAAATGAAGTTCTTTACAATCAACTAGAGACTACTAAGAAATCCATAGTTGATCTGGATGAACAACTCAAATCCATTGCACAGTCAGATAATGAGCTTTATAGATCTGTATTAGGCTTAGACCAAATTTCAAATGATGAGAGAGAAGCTGGAGTTGGTGGAGCTACTCAGAACCCAGAATTTGACGTTTACAATCAATCAACCTCAGAGTTGCTCAGATGGACTTCTTCCAAAATTGATAATTTAGAGCGACGTGTTAGCATCCAAAAAATAAGTTTTGAAGAGCTTAAAGAAACTTACAATGAAAACAAGGAAAAGCTAAAACATCTTCCCGCTATAAAACCCACTGAGGGAATTTTGTTAAGTAGTTTTGGTATAAGGGAGCATCCGGTTTTAGGATATCCGAGAATGCATAGTGCTGCTGACTTTAGAGCTGACATTGGAAGCCCAGTTTACTCAACCGCTAACGGAACTGTTACTTATTCAGGATTAAGAGGAACATTAGGTCGGATCATAGTAATTGATCATGGATATGGATATGAAACGCTATACGCGCATTTGTCCTCTAAATCTAACACATTGAGTAAAGGCTCGAAAGTAGAACGAGGACAACTGATTGCTTACTCCGGAAACTCAGGACTAACAGAAGGTCCTCATCTTCATTATGAAGTTCATTACAATAAGAAAAAAGTGAATCCCATAAATTTCTTATTTGCAGACATTTCTCCTGAAGAATATCTCTATTACCAAGAGATTGCAGAAACAAATACTAAATCTATGGACTAGGATTTGCACATAATTTTGCAAATCTGACGAGCATTAGTCTTCCCTTTTCTTTTTCTTTGTTCAAAATTAAACCTCATTTTGAACGCATGAATATCACAAAGTCATTTTCAATCCTCTTTTTTGTTTTAGTCCCGATGCTTGGGATAAGTCAGCCTATGATCAAACAAGATCACAGAGCTATTGCTGATAAACTCATAAGCTCTTCACTATCAAACGAAAAAGGATTCGAACGCTTAACTCATCTAACTGATTATTACGGACCAAGACTCAGTGGTTCTGAAATACTCGAAAAAGGCATTGATTGGATTGTTGATGAAATGAAAAAAGATGGTTTTGATAAAGTATGGACACAGCCTGTTATGGTTCCCCACTGGGTTCGTGGTAAAGAATCAGCGACTCTGAATGGCCCAATTTCAAAAGATCTGCCAATGGCAAGTTTAGGGGGAAGCGTTGGAACTCCAGCAAATGGCATCACAGCTGAAGTTATGGTTGTTAAAAGCTTTGATGAACTGGAAAAACGTGCTGATGAAGCTAAGGGAAAAATTGTTCTTTTCAACGTTCCTTTCACAACATATGGGGAAACAGTTCAATATAGAGTAAACGGAGCTGTTGCAGCCGCCAAAGCAGGCGCTGTTGCAAGTGCTTTGGCTTCGGTGGCTTCATATTCCATGCAAACACCACATACTGGCACTATGAGTTATGAGGATGGAGTAAAAAAAATACCGCACGCAGCATTGACTGTTGAAGATGCGAATTTAATCGAGCGTTTTATCAAAAGAAGCGAAAAAGTAAGCCTTACATTAAAAATGGAAGCTAAAACACTTCCTGATGCAGAATCCAGAAATGTGATTGCTGAAATTAAAGGAAGTGATTTTCCTGAAGAAATAATAGTAATGGGTGGCCATATTGACGCCTGGGATAACGGTCATGGCGCAATGGATGATGGCGGCGGTTGTGTGGCAGCATGGGAGGCTTTACGACTTATCAAAGAAACCGGAAAACGACCGAAGAGAACAATTCGCGTTGTTTTGTGGACCAATGAAGAAAATGGTTTGAGAGGTGCAAATGAATATTTGCGTTGGGTTAAAGAAGAAGAAAAATCACTTGAAAATCATGTTCTTGCTATGGAATCAGACAGTGGTGTATTTGATCCCATTGGATTTGGATTCAGCGGAAGTGACGATGCTTTTAAGATACTGACCTCAATTGGTAAGTTGCTTAAAATTGCAGATTCAGGAGAAGTTAGAAAAGGTGGCGGTGGTGCCGATATTGGTCCATTAATGCGAAATGGCGTTCCCGGGATGGGTTTAAATGTTGATGGGAGCAAATATTTCTGGTTCCATCATTCAGCGGTTGATACAATAGACAAAATTAATATCGATGATTTTAATGAATGCGTAGCTACGATGGCTGTTTTTGCCTACATGGTTGCTGATCTGGATGTAAAACTTCCTCGTTAAGAAGAAGTATACTCTTTCATCCACTTTTCTGCTAATTGATCTCCTGCCTTAATGGACTTTTTCACCCATTCCAGCAGGAGTTCTTCTCTTTTCTCGGCACTTAAACCCCAATCTATATCAGATTGTCTAAGTCTTGTTGATGTATCGTAGAGGCAAATTGCTGCGCTAACAGAAATATTGAAACTCTCACTAAAGCCTGCCATTGGTATCTTAACAAAAGCATCCGATTGTTCCATTACCTGATCAGTAACACCATCTAATTCAGTACCAAAAACCAAGGCGGTAGGTTTAGATATATCTAATTCGTTTAGATTATGATCATTTTCATGAGGAGTAGTAGCGACAATTTGAAAACCCTGATTCTTTAAATTCGAAAAACAATCGCTCACATTGTCTTTAGCTTCTTCATTATATCTATTAATTGAAAGCCATTGGTCAGCTCCGATGGTGATCTGAGAAGAGGCATCGAATTGATTTTCATTTTCGATGACATGAACATCCTGAATACCAAACCCATCACAACTGCGAAGAACAGCACTTGCATTATGTGGTTGATAAATATCTTCTAGTACAACTGTAAGATGCTGAGTTCGTCCATCAAGTACTTCATTGATTCTATTCCATCTGGCATCAGAGATAAAATCTTTTAAATAGTCTATTAGCTTTGCTTGCATTCTTAAAAATAAAAAAGCCGTCTCTTATTCAGAAACGGCTTTATTGAAATTAAATGTCTTTAATTACATCGAAAAGTGAATCCCTTTTTACGGATCGTTTCTATATAATCAGTTTCAGTGTACTCCCGGATTTTCTTTCTCAGGTAACTGATATATACATTTATGTAATTTGTTTGAGTGTCAAAATGGATATCCCAAACTTTTTCAGCTAGTTCTTCTTGAGTAATAATTCTGTTCTTGTTCTTTATGAAATATACCAACAAATTAAACTCGTTATTTGTAAGCTGAAGTTTGTTGTCGAGCACTGTACATTCTCTTTTCAACAGATCAACATTAATTTCTCCACAAGTAAGAGTTTGATCACCCGAAGATTCCGTTCTTCTTTGAATTGCTTCCATTCTGGCAAGCAATTCTTCAGTATTAAATGGTTTTGTCAGATAATCATCTGCCCCAACTTTTAAACACTTTACTTTAACATCAGCTTCTTGTTCGCCTGACAGAATAAGCACAGGGGTAGTTACTCCTTCGTCACGAATTTGTTTACAAACTTCATAACCATCCCCATCGGGTAGCCCTAAATCCAGAACAATCATTTCAAATTTTTCTCCGGTAGCTAATGTTAGTCCATCCTTTGCAGTTTCAGCAGTTATAACAGAATTACCATTATGCTCCAACACTGCTTTTACCAGCGTTCTAACCGAAGGATCATCCTCTACAACAAGAATTTTCATATGTAATCAATAGTTAATGATTGGTTGAGAAACCTAATTTGATGTTAGTTAGAAAAAATTAACAAACATTAGAAAGAAAACCTAACTGCTCTTCAACTTTATTTACTAGTAGTATCCTAAACTTTTCAGCCATTTCAAAGCCTGTTCTATGTATTGCTCGGAAAGTTTATGTTCGGTTTTTAGAGAAATGAATGTGGCATCAAAACCTGATTTTGAAAGATTTTCTATTTCTTTTTTTTGAGGATCGGGGAGCACACTTTGGTCAAATTCGCCATGAAGAGCCAGAATTTTTATATGATTTGCATTCTCTAACTTTCCTTCAAAAACCTCTGTTTTAATACGAGCGCCTACAATGATAGCTTCATTTACATGCTTCCATCTTGAGAGCATAAAATATCCACCCAAATAACCTCCCATTGAATATCCAAACAGACAAATTCTTGTAACATCAATATTTGGTAAGATGCTGTCTATTATTTCCTGAATAAACTCTGAGGAAAGCTCCATAGATCGAACAAATTGATCCTGTTCCCCATCAAATAAATACCAAGCTCTCCCCCAATCTTCTACTTTTTTGGTTCTTGATTCATCATAAATCGGATACGGAGCTTGAATAAATAAATGATAAGCTTCAATGTTCAAAAGATCGCTTACTAAACTTTCAAATCGCTCTATGTTTTGCTTATATCCATGCAAATATACGATTAAAGGCTTTTTTCCTTTTTCACCTGTTTCGTAGAGTTTATAGGGCACTTCTATTTTAAAAGATGATTTACCTGAGATCAGTACTTCTTGCATAATTTTTTTCTTTAACGATATCACTTTTCAAACTTTAAATAAATGAAATTTTGGATTGGCATTTGAACCCAGACCTCTTACTTTTCGAACCATAAATCATCATTAGTAATAATTGCGATATGTCAGTGATTCGAAACAATTGGACCGAAGAAGAAATCTCAGAAATTTATAATACTCCATTAATGGAGTTGATCTATAAAGCAGCTACGGTTCATCGTGAATATCATGAAACAGGTGAAGTTCAGGTTTGTACGCTTCTCTCGATTAAAACCGGTGGTTGTTCTGAAGACTGCTCTTATTGCCCCCAATCAGCTCGTTATGATACGGGAGTTAAATCCGAAAAACTGATGCCAAAAGAAATGATCCTGGCTTCAGCTGAACGTGCCAAAGAAGCCGGAAGTACTCGCTTCTGTATGGGAGCAGCCTGGAGAAGTGCACGACGAAATAAAGATTTTGATGAAGTGCTGGATGTAGTTTCTTCTGTTGCAGATATGGGACTGGAAGTTTGTGCTACGCTTGGTATGCTCAACGATGAGCAAGCTGCCCAACTTAAAGAAGCCGGTTTGTATGCTTACAACCATAATTTAGACTCCAGTGAAGATTTCTATAAAAAAATTATTACTACCCGGTCTTATGATGATCGTTTAGATACTATCAAAAAAGTTCAGGATAACAACATTTCTGTTTGCTCCGGTGGAATTATCGGAATGGGCGAAACTCACGAAGACCGAATTGGTTTACTCTACACCCTCTCAAATTTAGATCAACATCCTGAATCTGTTCCTGTAAATGCTCTAATTGCTGTAAAAGGAACTCCGATGGAAAATCAGCCTAAAGTACCAAGCTGGGATATGGCGCGAATGATTGCTACAGCCAGAATTCTGATGCCTGAATCTATGGTTCGCTTGTCAGCCGGACGTGTTCGTATGAGCTTTGAAGAACAGGCATTGTGCTTTATGGCGGGTGCAAATTCCATCTTTACCGGTGAAAAACTGCTTACAACTACCAACAATGAGTTGGATGAAGATATGCACATGTTTGAGTTGTTTGGATTAAAACCACGTCCTTCTTACAAAAATGCGAAACCTGAGCATATGCCTGCCGGGGTTTGAACTTATTCTATGAAACACAAAACTATAATTATAGCTTCATTAATAATCGGATTTTCTATAATAATTTCAACATAGTTTATTCATCATTTAATAGATACTCTATTATTTCAACTGATGATGCGGTTGCTTTTAAAATTGATAAAAAAACAGGACAAGCTTCCTTAATTATAGCTGAAAAAGAACATTTAGTCAAAAGAAGTGATTGATCTTAAAGCTATTTTGATTAACCTTATTTTGTATCTACTTAGCTTTATACTCATCAACCATTGACCACCAGTTCGCTTTTATTTAGATTGAGATAATTAATCCTATACTATGAACAGTACACTTAAAGAGATTAAAACATCTGCCCTTCAATTAGATGAAAAAGACAGATTGGAACTTTTACAGTCGCTTGTAAAGAGTCTAGATAGAAACAAAACTCTGTTGTATGAAAATGAATGGCTTAGTATTGCCAAAGAGAGACGTGTCAATTATGAAGCAGGAAAAACAGGAACCACTTCCTGGCAAGACATAAAGAAAGAGTTGGATAAAAAAGTTCGATCGTAGAAAATGTCTTTAGTTTTTGAATTAGAAGACCAAGCTAAAAACGATTTTTTGGGTACTTTCGAATATTATTCAACCATTGATTCTGATCTTGCTATCGAATTTTCGCTCGATTTCGATAAATCAGTGAAACAAATCCTTCAATTTCCTGATTCTGGCTTACCTATTGGAGAGAACTTACAAAGGGTTTTACTTACAACTTTTCCTCACTACATCATTTATAAACAAATAAGTAATGAGCTAATCGTTTGTTTTGCTGTTGGTCATACAAGAAGAAGACCCAATTACTGGAACGATTGATCAATCAGATTTTACGATTAAAGCCTAAGAAAGAAATTTTGAAAAATTTTCAAACTCATTTTTCTCAACACTTGGAAATCTGATCTAAGAAGGTGATTTTCATCCAACTTAAAAATTGATCTATGAAATTAATTTCTCTTATTCTTCTACTTTTTGTTTCAGTCGTTTCTTGTACAACAGAAAAAAAACAAACAGTTTCTCCAGACTTTGACACCGTTCAAGATTCCACCTCTATCCTATTCACCGTTACGGGATTAAGCGGACCCGAAGCAGTCCGTTTTGATGAAACTCAAATGGTGTATTTCATCTCTAATTTTAACGGTGGTGGAAACGATCTGGATGCAAATGGCTTCATTGCCAAAGTAGACGCCAAAGGAAATACCGTTGACTTAAAGTTTATGACGGGAACGGAAGAATCTCCCCTTCATGCTCCAAGAGGAATGTATATTGAAGAAGGTTCGCTTTGGGTTGCTGACGTTGCCGGAGTTCATATATTTGATACTAAAACGGGAGCTCATCAGAATTTTGTAGACTTTTCTTCTTTCGAGCCGGGATTTTTAAATGACATTTCAAGTGATGGTTCAGGAGCTGTATACGTTACAGACACAGGAAAGCCTGTCGTCTATAAAATCGAAAATAACACTCCCTCTGTTTTTCTGGATTCTTTGGCTATTTACCCAAACGGAGTTACTTATGATTCTGAAAACAAGCTCTTTGTGCTAGCGCCTTGGAGACAAGAAACTGCTTTTTATGCGTTCAATTCTTCAGGAGAAGTAAATTCTCATTACAATTTTGAAGGTGGCAACTTTGATGGGTTAGAGTTTGATGATTCTATGTTATTAGTGGCCAGTCAGGTTGATCAAAGTATTCGAGTTCATGATGGAACTACTAGTAAAATTCTTATTCACACCATTGGGCGTCCGGCTGATATTGGGATAGATAGAACCAATAAAATTATTGCTGTTCCTTATATCGCACTTAATCGGGCAGACTTCTGGAGCTACGCTAAAAAGTAAATCTGTTTGATTAATTTCTACGTACCAATAAAACGAACAGAATATGTTGATTAAGAAATGACAAACATTACGGACGAAAAGAAAGAACTCGATCGCTTACTTAAACTAGCCGATTTCGATATTGATTATGATAAGGATTTTGAAGATCTGGATGATCTTTCAAAACTAGCTGCTCATATTTCAGGCACACCCATATCTCTGATAAATCTGATTGGGGCCAACACACAATGGTCCATTTCTAGTTATGGAATGGAAGTGGACCAAATATCCCGTCAGGATTCAATTTGTGATATCACTATTCAGAAAGATGAATATCTGGAAATTCCTGATCTGAATAAAAGAGAGCAGTTCAAGGATAAGCCATACGTTTCTGAAGCTCCTAACCTGATTTATTATTTCGGCATTCCTTTAACAACAGAAGACGGAGTAAATATTGGAGCATTATGTGTAATGGATCAGCAAAATCACTCTTTTTCTCCGGAAAAAATTCAAATGTTTCAAATTATAGCTGATGAAGCGATGAGGCATTTAGAACACAGGAAGATCGTAAAGGATTTTCAACTAAAGCTTGATGAAGCAAACGAAATTTCGCGAAAAGTAAGTCATGACATTCGTGGACCGATTGGCGGAATTATTGGGTTGTCTCAGTTGATAAAAGAGAATGTTGAGGAAAAGGAATTTTCTGAAGTCGCAGATATGATAGAGATGATTAATAAAGGCGGAAGAACGGTACTGGAACTTGCGGATGAGATTTTATCAGCTAAAAAAAATGAACACCCTTCCTCTTCTGATCTTGAAAGAGAATGCTTTACTCTTTCAGGCCTTAAACAAAAATTATTAGATCTATACAGACCTCAGGCTCAGCTAAAAGAGATTGATTTCAAAATTTCCATTGATTTGGAGAAAAAACATCTCTCCTTTGCAAAGAATAAAATCCTTCAGATTTTTGGTAATATGATCTCAAATGCCATCAAATTCACTGACAATAGAGGGAAAGTCACCGTGTCGTTGGATTTTGATTTCACCTCCGGAAAAAAAGCTTTTCTCCAGTTTTGTGTTCAGGACAATGGAGTAGGAATGACGGATCAGCAAATCCATACTATGCTTAATCATCAGGCTAAATCTACTCCCGGAACAAATGATGAACGAGGATTTGGCTTTGGGTTTCAACTTTCAAAACATCTGGTGCGATCTCTTAATGGGGAACTGGATATCAAATCCGAACTTAGTAAAGGCAGCGAAATCTTGGTGAAGATTCCAGTTAAATTATTTATGACTGAAGATCAGACTTAAATATCTGTGTAATTTCCTAATTCAAGTGTCCAGTCGTACTCCAGAAAACTAACGGAAGGATCTGCATTTTGAGGAATTATATCATACCTCTTCAGCATTTCAACAGCTCCATCTTTTCCTCCAAAGTCAGCTCTGAACCAACTCATTAACGCATTTACTTTTACTTTGTCTTTTTCAGCATCGTAAACCGTTGTCTTTTCTAAATACTGCTTGGATATAATATCTAATTGCTCTTCTACCCTTTCAGAATCAAAAATAGCTATAAATGGACACGATATTGCGCCACAATTCAAAGCCAGATGGATTCGTGGATCTACCTCATCCCAACGGAACATCACTTCAAAATCGCTGGGAAACCATTTATCTAAGTATCCCATTGATAATTTAATTTTTGAATGACGAATAATTCCATGTTCAATATCATCAAAACTAAGTTCTTTACCCGCTATGGTTACTTGCGGAGAGGAAAAAAAGTTATATCCAAAAAATGAATTTCTGTCTTCAAAAAGTTCAGGCTTGTCTAAAAGTAAAATCTGCACATATGCGTTATACACGTTCAACCAGAAAGCTTTTTTCTTAGCTTCGGTATCCAGGTCGGCATTCAATTTTTCACGGCTTACATTTGCCAACATATCTTCGATGTCTTGTGTTGGCTTGTCTTCTCTAACTCTTTGCAACAGAATCATTGAAATTTCCGCATAGGAAGTGGTATCAGTGATTAATGAATCTGTTTCCATATCCTGAGCCTGAACCGTTTGGTTTGTTAGTAAAAAACCTGCTAATAAAAGTATTGAGCAAAAAAACTTCATGATCGTTGGTTTATTTAGTAAAATCTGTTTCATTTTTGTTTGCGTAAATTAATATCATTCAAATTCTTAAATATATCATCACGAAACTTTAAATTTCCCGATGCCGCTAAGTATCATCATTCCTACATATAACGAAGAAGAATCTATTTCGGATTTACTAAAGCACTTGAAAGACGGAATTAGTTCAGATTCAGAGTCTGAGATTATTGTTGTGGATGGAGGAAGTCAGGACAAAACAGTTCAAATCGTGGAATCCTTGGGTGTCAGATGTATCAAATCAGAACGTAAAGGTCGTGCTGCTCAGATGAATGTTGGTGTTGAAAATGCGGATGGTGATATCTTGTATTTCGTTCATGCCGACTCCTTCCCTCCTGCTTCTTTTGAGGATGACATAAGCGAATCACTGGAAATGGGTTTTAAATCCGGATGTTATCGTTACAAATTTGATAACTACCCCACTCCTTTGCTTCGTATTAATGCTTATTGCACTCGCTATGATCGGATTATGGCTCGGGGTGGAGATCAAACACTTTTTATCAACAGAAGTTTATTTAACGAACTCGGTGGTTTCCGTGAAGACTACCGCATTATGGAAGATTATGACTTGATCGCAAAAATTCAGACTGCATCAAGATTTCGGATCATTCAAAAAGATGCCACGGTTTCTTCTCGAAAATATGATGAAAACGGGTACTTTCGAGTGCAAATTGCAAATCTAACCGTATTTATGATGTACTTCGCCGGAGCCTCTCAGGAAATGATGTGCCACGCCTATAGGAATATGCTCAACTATCCTAAAGGTCGGTAAAGAGATAAAGCTTCTAACGAAAATTATGGAATAAAGAATATTCTTGAATAATCCTGTATTGTGTCTTAGATGGTTTCGTTTGAATTCATATCTTGAATCTCTAAGATTAACTCCGTTTGAACTGAAGCTATGTATTTTGCCGTAAGCCTACCTTTTTTGAATGAAATTGTTGCTCTCTTTTTGGTAAGTGTAGTAATTGCATTTCTTTGTTATAAAATAAAACTTGTTCCTATAGTTGGATTCCTGATAGCCGGAGTTATAATTGGACCTAATGCTTTAGGTTTGGTTCAGGATCAAGAGCTGGTAGATATGCTGGCCGAAATAGGAATCATCTTGCTCCTGTTTACTATCGGAATTGAATTTAGCTTAGAAAAGCTTGCCAGAATCAGATCTGCTATTTTTATAGGTGGTGGGCTTCAGGTTCTCCTTACTGTCGTATCAGTCGTAGGTATTTTTTTGTTGCTCAACATAGACTGGAAGATTGGTATTTATACAGGCTTTTTAGTTGCATTGAGTTCTACCGCTATTATTCTTGGATTATTAAGTGAACAGAATAAGACCGATACTCCGACAGGCCGTCTTTCTTTAGCCGTATTAATTTTTCAAGATTTTGCCATTATTGCAATGGTATTACTTATTCCGT
>Ga0189291_100219_pt1 | contig 39015 bp, 31 predicted proteins | sample UW1redminimetaG_FD_130331 | JGI IMG/M metagenome (GOLD analysis project Ga0189291, IMG submission 130331) | Marine microbial communities from the Costa Rica Dome - UW179B-red mini metaG | ecosystem: Environmental > Aquatic > Marine > Oceanic > Photic zone | place: Costa Rica: the Eastern Pacific... | reverse complement strand
GCGCGCATCGACGGTGACGCCGACCAGGCGGCCGGGCATCGAGCGCTTGTAGGCGTCCTTGACCGCCATGTAGGCCGCATGCGGCCCGCCGTAACCGACGGGAACACCGAAGCGCTGCATTGAGCCGACGGCGATATCGGCACCCATTTCGCCCGGTGACGTCAGCAGCGTCAGCGACAGCGGGTCGGCGGCGACGATGGCAATGGCGTTCTGCGCGTGCAGGGTTTTGATCACGTCGGTGAAATCGTGCACGTGGCCAAAGGTGCCGGGATACTGGAAAATCGCCCCGAACACCGCCGAAGGCTCGAGCTCGGTGAACGGGTCGCCGACGATGATGTCCCAACCCAGCGGCTCGGCGCGGGTGCGGATGACGTCGATCGTCTGCGGATGGCAGTGATGATCGACGAAAAACGCGGTGCGCTTGGATTTCGACGCCCGCTCGGCCATCGCCATGGCTTCGGCTGCAGCCGTTGCCTCGTCAAGCAGCGAGGCATTGGCAATGTCGAGGCCGGTGAGATCGGCGACCATGGTCTGGAAGTTGAGCAGTGCTTCCAGCCGGCCCTGGCTGATTTCCGGCTGGTAGGGCGTGTAGGCTGTGTACCAGGCCGGGTTTTCCAGGATGGTCCGCTGGATCACCGGCGGCATGATGGTGCCATGATAACCCTGACCGATCAGCGACAGCATCACCTTGTTCTTCTTCGCCGTGGCGCGGAGGTGGTCCAGCACTTCGCGCTCGCTCATCGGATCGCCGAATGCTAGCGGCGCTTTCTGCCGGATCGAGCCGGGGACGGTCTCGTCGATCAGCGCATCGAGCGAAGACGCTCCGACCGCTTCGAGCATGTCGGAGATTTCCGCCGGCGACGGGCCGATATGGCGGCGGTTGGCGAAGTCGTAAGGATTGTAGTCGGTCAGTTTGATGGTCATGGTCTGTCTCAGCCAATCATTGCATTGTAGGCGGCTTCATCCATCAGTTCGTTGGCGCTACTCGCATCATCGAGCTTGAGCTTGAAGAACCAGCCGGCGCCGGTGGGGTCGGAATTGACCAGCGACGGATCGTCGGCAATGGCCTGGTTGACCTCGACGATTTCGCCGGCCAGCGGGCAATAGACATCCGATGCGGCCTTGACCGATTCCACGGTCGATGCCTCGCCACCCTTGTCGAGCTTGGCGCCGACGTCCGGCAGCTCGACGAACACCAGATCTCCGAGTTGTTCGGCAGCGTGGGCGGTAATCCCCACGGTTGCGACATCGCCCTCGATCTTGAGCCATTCGTGGTCTTCGGTGAATTTGAGCATGATGCTGTTCCTGTTGTGCTTAGCGTTTGTAGGTTGAGGGGACGAAGGGCAGGGCGGCGACGGCACATTCGAGCCGTTTGCCGCGAACCTCTGCGTAGATCTTGGTGCCGGAGGCGCTCAGCCCGGCAGGCACGTAGCCCATGGCAACCGGTCCGCCGGCGCTGGGGCCAAAGCCGCCCGATGTGACGGTTCCGATAACGTCGCCGCCGGCCTCATTCTCGAAAAGCTCGGCGCCGGCGCGAACAGGCGCCTTGCCCGCTGGCTGCAGGCCAACCCGGACGTTTTCGGCACCGGTATCAAACTGCTCAAGGATCACGTCAGCGCCGGGGAATCCGCCCTGACGCGCACCGCCGCTGCGACGGGCCTTCTGGATCGCCCATTTCAGATTGGCCTCGACCGGCGTGGTGGTCTGGTCAATGTCGTTGCCATAGAGGCAGAGCCCGGCTTCGAGCCGCAGCGAGTCGCGGGCTCCGAGGCCGATCGGCGCCACCCGCTCATCCGACAAAAGCAGCCGGGCAATGCGGTCGGTGTCGCCGGCGGCAAGCGAGATCTCGTAGCCGTCCTCGCCGGTGTAGCCGGAGCGCGAGACGATGGCCGGGGCTCCGGCGATATCGAGTTCGGCGACATCCATGAACCGCATCTCGGCAGCGCCGGGCGCGTGGACTGCGAGCGCGCTTTCGGCAGCCGGCCCCTGCAGCGCGATCAGGCCACGCTCGAACTGGGCCTCGATCTCGCAGCTGTCGGAGAGTGCGGCCTGGATGCGGGCGAGATCGGCATGCTTGCAGGCGGCGTTGACCACCAGGTAGAGATGGTCGCCCCGGTTGGCGACCATGAAATCGTCTTCCAGCCCGCCCGAGTCATTGGTGAACAGCCCGTAGCGCTGGCGTCCGGGCTTCAGGTCCGCCACGTCGACCGGCGTGATCGTCTCGAGCGCCAGCGCCGCATCGCGCACATCGCCGCTTTTGGCGCGGATCAGGATCTGCCCCATGTGCGAGACATCGAACAGGCCGGCATTGGCGCGGGTGTGAAGATGCTCCTGCATGACGCCCATCGGGTACTGGATCGGCATGTCGTAACCGGCAAATCCGGCCATGCGCGCGCCAAGCTCGAGATGCAGGGAATGAAGCGGGGTCGAAAGAAGGTCTGCTGTGGTGTCCACGCGGCAGTCTCCGTCTGGGTGCGGGCAAAAACCGCGCACGGGCCAATCATCAGGCGTCAAACGCCCTCAACAAGCCCCCTCTGTCCTTTTGCCTGAGATTGTTATCCCTTCGGCAGGCGCCTCACGCACCGTTCTCCAGAGTCCGTCCTATACCGTTGGTCCTTTTGCCTGAGAGTTTCCGGGGCGGTTGCTCCTTCGGCACCGGATGGCTCCGGCTTCTCCCAACGGGACGCAATTACCTATGCTGAATTAGCAGTGTCTGGCAAGGGGGAAGGGCGCGGGAGAAGGCCTGTGCCAACAGGAAATGATCCAGCATGAACGGCGCATCCGAGAAACTGCCGCAAGCTTGAGCCGGTTGCCGGCAGGATGGATTTCCAGATCCCGGTCGAGGATCTGGCTTTCCTGCAATGCGACCCTCGCTGACCGTGCCAGGATTACCCCTGTTGCAGGGCTTTGACGGCAAGGTCGGCCATTTGCAGGATCGCTTCGCGTGAACTGGCAACGGCAATGAAGCGGGCGTTGTGGCAAAACTTGGCGCCCTTGACGCCGCTTGCGTCTTCCAGTGCCGCATCCGTCAGGCCTGCCCAGGCGGCCGGCAGGTCAGCGCGTTGCTCGAAGGTGTCATTCGACAGCTTGATGCCGTTGAGTGTCCAGTCGTCACCACGCGGAATCACCACGAACAGCATGTGATCGGCCTCGGCCTTTTTCAGGGCCGAGAGGTAGGGCATGCCCATGGGCAATTCCAGGATGGGCGATGCGCCTGCCTTTTCGATGGCCTCCAGCACGATTCCCTGCGCACGGGTCTTGGCTGCGAGGTTGCGGATAAAGGCCTCAACGAAACTGCGGGCAATCGGCAAGGCCGCAAGAAAGGCGTCGTCGTCAGCTGTCGGCGAGGTGTCGTCGAACACCGGCTTCAGGCTTCCCAGAAGTGACGGCAAGGTCAGAACCGACAGCGGCCCCGCAACAGAGGGATCCATCGCCCCATTGTCCAGAAGATCGATCGGCAGCACGAATTTGGTGTCGAAAGCGCCATGGATTGCCTCGATGTTCTGCTCCGGCACGTCCAGTGTTGCCAGGTAAGCCCGTCCGTAATGGGCCCAGATCAGGCCGAAGGAGCTGAACGGCTGACCGTCTTCACGCAGCGGACTGGGGCGCTGATGATGGTCGAAGATCTGCGCCTCGGCATCATAGGCTCCCCCCACATCGAAGATGACCCTGTCAGCCCCGGGCGTGAGCCATTGCCGGTCGCGGCTGCGCTTCAGTTCGGCCTTGGGGAAGAGGTGTGTGAGCACCACGGAAGACAGCAATTCATCGGCATGGAAGCCGCCGGAATGGGTGACGAGATGGGTGACGGTCATGGATGCTCCGGGGGACATGCAGATCAAAAGCCGGCCAACGCGGCGCTTATGGGTGGGTTCAAAGGCCCGTCTTCACAGCGAATGGCAGCCAGATCAACCATTTATTTGTGCTGAACCCACAGGGGTACCGGCGATTGATCGCTTTTGGGAGGCCACGCCGCAGCTTGGCGGCGGCAAAATCCGGCAGGATTTGCAGCCACGGGCCCCCGGCCGGTTCGCTGTCGATGCGATGCTGGCGACGATGCAATCGGATTGCGAGGACAGGAAATCAGCGTTTGAGCAGGGCCCGCAGCTTCTGCATCTTCGGGGTGTAGGTTTTCAGTTGGTTGCGTCCGGCTTTTTTGGCCTGGTAGAGCACCATGTCGGCCTTGCTGTAGAGCTCTTCCGCACTGGTCGCATCGGCTGCCATGCACAGCCCCAGGCTGATGGTGACGCGACCGCAGTCCAGCCCGTCATTCTGGTCTTTCAACGGGACCGCTTCGATCACCTGACGCAGATATTCGGCAGTGTCCTGGGCATCCTGCAGGTTGGTATTGTCGAGGATGACGGCGAATTCCTCGCCGCCGGTACGGGCGATGAAGGCTTCATCGCCGAGGGCTTTGTTCATCATCGCCCCGGTGACGCTCAGCACGCGGTCGCCGACCTGGTGGCCGTAGGTATCGTTGAAGGTCTTGAAATGGTCGATATCGGCAATCAGCAGCGCATCGGTCTTCGCGCTGTGTTTGTCTTGGTAGATCGCCTCGATTCTCTTGTCGAAGGCGCGGCGGTTGGACAGCCTGGTAACCTGGTCGATGCTGGCCAGGCGCTTGTATTCCTCGAGTTCCGACTTGAGGCGGGCCAGTTCCTTCGCCCGCTCGATCATCTGCCGAATGACGGCTTCGCTTTTTGCCATCGTGTCGCCGGTTGCGGACGACAGAACCCTGCTCAGCTCGTCCAGCACATCCAGGCCGTGCTTTTTTTCGGCCATCCGTTCCGAGGTTTCATCCAGCAGGTCCGAATAGCTCTGAAGCTTGGACTGGTCTTGCTTGAACATGCGGATCATGCCCAGCATTTCGTCGAAAACGCCTTCGAGGGACAGCTCGATTGCCCGCGTGGGATGGTGGTGAGGCAGGAACTTCATTCCGACGGCATCAAGCTGTGACTGGGTTGGGCGTTTCCCTAGCGCTGCGTATTCCCGGATGAGCGCGGCGTTGGAAGTATTCAGGAAGCGGTATACGAGTTCGTAGTTGCGCGGCAGGGAGGAAATCCCCTGTTCTCGCATCTTCGTTACCACCGTTGCTGCGGGGTCGGTGCTTTCTTCTAAATCTTGCGGATGAATCACGATACAGGCTACCTGAGAGATAACTAATATTGCAATTCAATTTAAATGATACATGTTGAGAATTCTCTAACCATGCTTGATCACGCATGACGGAGCCGCCGATACGCAACGAACAGGGCTTCGGAGTTTGTGAATGGATGTGTTCCGGCAGCTGTCGGCCCAGCACAGACTGAGGCTCTAGCCGCTTGCCGCCCGCCGCATCCTGAGATCACGCAGCTGGCTGACCACCAGCGCCACGATGAAAAACCCGGTCATCACCAGCACCATGGTCGGCGCCGGTTCGCTGTCGATGTGGTAGCTGGCGAAAATGCCGATCAGCCCGCTGAGCACCACCGATCCGACCGCAACCGTCAGCATGCCGGCGAATGTCCGGGCGACGAGGAAGGCGATGGCGCCCGGCGCCACCAGAAGCGCGATCGACAGGATGATGCCCACCGCCTTGAGGCTGGCGACGATCATCAGCGCGATCGCCGTCAGCAAGCCGTAATGCAGCCAGCCGGTGTGAAGCCCGATGGCGCGGGCGTGTAAGCCGTCAAAGGCCTGGGCAACGAGATCGCGCCATTTGGCAATCAGGAAGGCGCTGCACAGTGCGGCCAGCAGCAAGGTGGTGCCGATGTCGGACCAGCTGACGCCGAGCATGTCGCCGAACAGGATGTGGTCGAGATGCAGGCTGGAACGGACGCTGACATGCAGCACGATGCCGAGGCCGAACATGCCCGAAAACACGATGCCCATCATGGTGTCTTCCTTGACCCGGCTGTTGGCATTGAGCCAGCCGGTGGCCACCGCGCAGAACAGGCCGGCGGCGAAGGCACCGACGGCCAGCGGCAGCCCGGCGACAAAGGCCAGCACGATGCCCGGCAGCACCGCATGGCTCATGGCGTCGCCCATCAGCGACCAGCCCTTGAGCACCATCAGCGAACTCATCGCCGCCATCGGCAGGGCGATCAGGAAGGTGATCAGGAACGCCTTCTGCATGTAGGCGAAGCGGAACGGGTCGATAAAGAACTCAATCCAGCCGTCCATCAGCGTGCCGCTCCGGTCTGGGTGCCTGCGCCGCGCGCTTTCGCCCGCTGCGCCAGTAGTCCGTGCCGCGGCGCGAAGACGAAGGCCAGAAGAAACAGCCCGGTCTGCAGCATGATCACCACGCCGCCGGTCGCACCATCGAGGAAGTAGCTCAGGTAGACCCCGACAAAGGATGTGATCGAGCCGATGGCGACCGCAATCACGATCAGCCGCGGGAACCGGTCGGTGAGCAGGTAGGCGGTCGCACCCGGCGTTACCACCAGCGCGATCACCAGGAAGGCCCCGACCGTCTGCATGGCGGCCACGGTGGAGGCGGCCAGCAGCGCAAAGAAGATGATTTTCAGCGCGGTGGCGCGCAGGCCGATCGCCCGGGCATGGCTTTCATCGAAGAACACCAGCATCAGGTCTTTCCAGATCACCGAGAGCACGGCGAATGTTACCACCCCGATGATGATCAGTTGCGTCGAATCCGCCGGCGTGATCGCCAGCACATTGCCCAGCACGATGGTCTGCACGTTGATCGGCGTCGGCGAGATCGACACCATGAACAGCCCGAGCGCGAAGAACGACACGAAGATCATGCCGATGATCGCATCCTCGCGCAGCCTTGTACGCGAGCGGATGGCGAGCATCGCCGCCGCTGCCAGCCCGCCGGCCAGGAACGCGCCCGCCGCAAACGGCAGGCCGAGCATGTAGGCGCCGGCGACGCCCGGAACGATCGAATGCGAAAGCGCGTCGCCGATCAGCGACCAGCCCTTGAGCATCAGGTAGGCCGACAGGAAGGCGCAGATCGCCCCGGTCAGAGCCGACACCCACATCGCGTTGACCATGTAGCCGTAGCCGAAGGGTTCAAGCAGCAGGCTCATGGGCGCTTGTCCCCCGAACCGGCGCTTGAACTGCCCGCGCCCGAGCTGCCTGTGCCCATGCGGGCCTTGCGCTCGGCTTCTCCGTAGATCACGAAGGGTCGTTCGTCGTCGGTCAGAACGGTGACCTGCCGGCTATCATCATCCTCGTGCAGATCCTGCCCGCCAAGCACGAAATGCCGCAGCACGCCGCCGAAAGCCTTCTGCAGGTTTTTCTGGGTGAACACCTCATCCGTCGGCCCCTCGGCCAGAATGCGCCGGTTGATCAGCACCGCCCGGTCGCAGAACTCAGGCACGCTGCCGAGATTGTGGGTGGAGACCAGCATCACCCGACCTTCGTCGCGCAGATCCTTCAGCAGCTCGATGATCTGGGTCTCGGTGGTGACGTCAACGCCGGTGAAGGGCTCGTCGAGCAGGATCACCTGGCCTTCCTGGGCCAGCGCCCGGGCAAGGAAGACGCGCTTTTTCTGGCCGCCCGACAATTCGCCGATCTGGCGTTTGCGGTAGGCGGTCATGCCGACCCGTTCGAGCGCATCATTGACCGCGGCGCGGTCCTGCGGGCGCGTCATCCTTAGAAAGTTCATGTGGCCGTAGCGGCCCATCATCACGACGTCCTCGACCAGCACCGGGAACGACCAGTCGATTTCCTCGCTCTGCGGCACATAGGCGACCAGGTTGCGCCTGAGCGCTTCGGCCACGCCCATGCCCATGATGCCGATCTGGCCACTGGCGATCGGCACGAAGCCCATCAGCGATTTGAACAGGGTCGACTTGCCGCTGCCATTGATGCCGACAAGTGCGGTGATCGATCCCTTCGGCACGGAGAAGGTGGCGCCGTCGAGCGCCCGGTTGCCATTGCGGTAGATCACGGAGACGTCACTGACCTCGAGGCCGGTCATGTCGGTTGCGGAGGAGTCGGCTGAGGCGGTGGTGGTCATGGTTTCGCAGTCAGTCCTGCAACGATGGTTTCGGAAGTCACCCTGAGCAGATCGAGATAGGTCGGAACCGGCCCGTCAGGCGTGGACAGGGAGTCCACATACAAGACGCCACCATAGGCTGCTCCGGTTTCCCGCGCCACCTGTTGCGCAGGTTTTGGCGACACCGTGCTTTCGGAGAAGATCACCGGGATCTCGTTGTCGCGGATCAGGTCGATGATGCGGCGCACCTGCTGCGGCGAGCCCTGGCTGTCGGCGTTGATCGCCCAGATCGAGGCTTCCTTGAGACCGAAATCCTTGGCCAGATAGGAAAAGGCTGCTTCGCTTGTCACCAGCCAGCGCTTCTGCTCGGGCAGGGATTCGATGGCTGCACGGATCGGCGCAAAGGTGGCTGCGATTTCGGCCTTGTAGCTCTCGCCATTGGCGGCATAAGCCTTTGCATTGTCCGGGTCGGTTTCAGACAGGGCGCGCACGATGTTGTCGATATAAATGATCGCATTGCCGGTCGACATCCAGCCATGCGGGTTGGCCCGGCCTTCATAAGAACCCTCGGCGATCATGATCGGTTCGACGCCATCGGACAGCGTGTAGGCTTTCACATTGCCGAGGTTTTCGAGATAGCGCTCGAACCAGGTTTCAAGACCCAGACCGTTCCACAGCACCACATTGGCGCCAAGCCCGCGCTTGATGTCACCAGGCGTTGGCCGGAACATGTGGATCTCGGCACCCTCGCGGGTGATCGACACCACCTCGGCATGCTCGCGGGCCACATTGCGGGCCATGTCGGCGAAAACGGTGAATGAGGTCAGAACCTTGATCTGCGCCAGCGCCGGCGAGGCCGGAGCAAGGCCGAGCGCGATGAAAAGTCCCAGAACTGTGAAGAGACGCATATTTGCTTCCTGCGAATGAGTTGCAAGTGGCAATCTATGCGCATTCAGGCACTTGTCAATGCTTTTGCAAATCATTCGCAAAAAGCCGTGGACGTTCATACGCCGGCCTGAGATTTCCTCAACGTCCCGGGTTGTGCAACTTGGTCCGTTGGTTTGGGCGGAGTGAACGGCTGGGTTCGCTTGTCGCGCTCAGGCGCCGCCGAGGCGGGCGTTGCGGTCGATCAGGTACTTGTCGAACAACGGCAGGCTGGCTGCGCCCAGCGCCCGGGCCAGGTGGCCGACGGTTCCCGGCAGGATTGTGGGGACTTCGAGCCCGCGCAGGTCGTAGTGGCTGACCTCCCGGCGGGTGGCCTCGACAATTTTTTCCCGGACCTCCGTCGGCAGGCCGCCATCGATGATCACGTGCTCGAAATCAATGATCGAAGACGCCGAGACGATGGCCTGCGCCAGGCCGCGCGCCACGATTGAGATCCACTCTTCGGCGAGATCCTCGAATCCAGTCCAGTGATCCGGGCTGTTCCAAAGCGGTGAGGGATCCCGGCCGTCGGCCTTGAGCATCCGCTCGAGCAGCATGATCGACGCACGATCGAGCAATTGCACGGTCTTGCCGTCAGGCCCGGTGACCGGCAGAGGGCCAAGTGCGCCCGCATTGCCGGTGCGCCCCGAATAGACGCTGCCATTGAGCACCACGCCGCCACCGACGAAGGTTCCGACATAGATATACAGGTAATCGCTCAAGCCCGGATGCTTGCCGAAGACCAGTTCCGCCGCGCAGGCCGCCGTGGCGTCATTCTGCAGATAGACCGGCATGTTGCAGAAGCTGGCCAGTTCCGCCCTGAGGTCGCATCCGCGCCACAGATCCATTTCCTCGCGCGGCGCGCCTGCCTGTTCGGTCCAGTCCCACAGCTGGAACGGTGTCGCAATCCCAAGGCCTGCGACCCGGTCCCGCAAATTCTCGGGCAGGGCTTGCAGGACTTCCTCGATGCCATCGCGGACAAAGGCGATGATCTGCGGCGGCGTCGGCCACGGGTAGCTCTTGCGCAGCGTCGCCCTGGGTTCGCCGAGGAAGTTGACGAGGATGAGTTCGGCACTGCGGCGGCCGACTTTCAGGCCGATGAAAAAGGCCCCGTCTGGATTGATCGAGAGAGGCACCGATGGTTGCCCGACCTTGCCGCGGATCGGTTCGCCTTTGACAATCAGCTCCTCGGCTTCCAGCTCCCGCATGATCACCGAGCCGGTCTGGGCCGACAGGCCGGTCATCCGGGCAATATCGGTTTTGGCGAGATTGCCATGGGCATAGACGAGGCTCAGCACCAGGCGTTGGTTATAGGCGCGCAAACCACTCTGGTTCGAGCCGCGCATGGACTGATTAATTGAGCCGGGGCGGTCCTCGCCGGCATTCGCATCTTGCGGCACCTGTCAGTTTCCTCCCGGCATCCGTTATCAAAGACGCTCGTTCCTTATCAAAACAATGGGCTAAAGACGATCCCTCGTCAATTAGTAAATAAGAATGATTTATTTATTGACAGGGATGACCGACCGTGGTGTTGTGATGGCGACGTGGGGAGGGGAGATGAGGAGTTTCCGTTCTCCACGCATGCAGACTGAACTGCAAAGCACATCCCGGGAGGATCAAATGAAATCGAATTCCACATTCAAGACCGCGTTGCTTGCCGCCGCCGCTTTCGGCGTCATGGCTGCAGCTCCTGCCTATGCCGCCAGCCACAGCGTTGGCGCCTGCCTGATCACCAAGACCGACACCAACCCGTTCTTCGTCAAGATGAAGGAAGGTGCTGAAGCCAAGGCCGCCGAACTCGGCGTTTCGCTGAAGTCCTATGCCGGCAAGGTGGACGGTGACCACGAGACCCAGGTCGCAGCGATCGAGACCTGCATCGCCGATGGCGCCAAGGGCATTCTGCTGACCGCGTCCGACACCTCGTCCATCGTTTCCGCAGTCAAGCAGGCCCGCGACGCCGGACTTGTTGTCATCGCGCTTGATACGCCGCTTGATCCGATCGATGCCGCTGATGCGACATTTGCCACCGACAACTTCCTGGCCGGGGAACTGATCGGCAAATGGGCCGCAGCAACCCTTGGCGCGGAAGCCGCCAACGCCAAGATCGGCATGCTCGATCTGGCGGTCAGCCAGCCCACCGTCGGCGTGCTGCGCGACCAGGGCTTCCTCACCGGCTTCGGCATCGACGTCAAGGATCCCGCCAAGTGGGGTGACGAGGACGACGCCCGCATTGTCGGCAATGATGTCACTGCCGGCAACGAGGAAGGCGGCCGCAAGGCGATGGAAAACCTTCTCGCCAAGGACCCGATGATCAACGTGGTCTACACCATCAATGAGCCCGCCGCTGCCGGTGCTTACGAAGCCCTCAAGGCAATCGGCCGCGAAGGCGACGTTCTGATCGTCTCCGTCGATGGCGGCTGCCCGGGCGTGGCCAACGTCAAGGACGGCGTCATCGGCGCCACCTCGCAGCAGTATCCGCTGCTGATGGCCTCGCTCGGCATCGAGGCAATCGCTGCCTGGGCCAAGGACGGCACCAAGCCGGCCCCGACCGAAGGCAAGGACTTCTTTGACACCGGCGTCGCCCTTGTCACCGACAAGCCCGCCGACGGCGTCGAGTCGATCTCGGTTGCCGAAGGCATGGACCGCTGCTGGGGTTGATTGCCTCTCCATTGAGGTAAACAGTGTTGGGGCGGCTCTCGGGCCGCCTCAGTGCAAAGTGCCGCCGTGCTGATGGCAGGGCTGCAGATCCATGCCGTGTGACGTTGGGGGAGGAACCATGTCCAGTACGCAGGAATTTGAAAAGGCCGCGGCCTCCAGCCCGACCGCCGTCGCCGCATTCGCGACCCAGAACAAGGGCCCCATCAAGAAGATCCAGCATATCCTGCACCAGACGCCGTGGATGGTGCCGGCCATCGTTCTGGTTGGGTCCATACTGGTGTTTGGCCTGCTGCTCGGGCAGAAATTCTTCTCACCCTTCGCGCTCACGCTGATCCTGCAGCAGGTTCAGATCGTCGGCATTCTCGGCGCAGCCCAGTCGCTGGTCATCCTCACCGCCGGCATCGATCTGTCCGTCGGTGCGATCATGGTGCTGTCGTCTGTCGTCATGGGGCTGTTCTCCTTCCGCTACGGCCTGCCGACCGAGCTTGCGGTTCTCGCCGGCATCGCCTGCGGCACCTTCTGCGGTTACATCAACGGCTTTCTCGTGGCCGTGATGAAACTGCCGCCGTTCATCGTCACGCTCGGCATGTGGCAGATCGTGCTGGCCACCAACTTCCTCTATTCCGCCAACGAGACCATCCGCGCCCAGGACATCGCCAATGATGCCCCGCTGCTGCAGTTCTTCGGCAACAAGATCGCCTTTGGTGGCGCTGTCTTCACCTTCGGTGCAATCTTCATGGTGGTGCTGGTCCTGTTCCTGGCCTACGTGCTCAAGCAGACCGCCTGGGGCCGCCACGTCTATGCGGTTGGCGACGATCCGGAAGCCGCCGAGCTCTCGGGCGTCCAGGTCAAGCGCACGCTGATATCGGTTTACATGCTGTCGGGTCTGATCTGCGCTTTTGCCGGCTGGGCGCTGATTGGCCGCATCGGTTCGGTCTCGCCGACATCGGGTCAGCTGGGTAATATTGAATCGATCACCGCCGTGGTGATCGGCGGTATCTCGCTGTTTGGCGGCCGTGGCTCGATCATGGGCATGCTGTTCGGAGCGCTGATCGTCGGCGTCTTCTCGCTCGGCCTCAGGCTTCTGGGCGCCGACGCGCAATGGACCTACCTGCTCATCGGCGTCCTCATCATCGCCGCCGTCACCGTCGACCAGTGGATCAGAAAGGTGTCAGTCTGATGGAACCCATCCTCAAGGGACGCAATCTCGTCAAGCGCTATGGCCGCGTGGTCGCCCTCGACGATTGTGACTTCGATCTTCACCACGGCGAAATCCTCGCCGTCATCGGCGACAACGGCGCCGGCAAATCGACCCTGATCAAGGCTGTCTCCGGCGCTGTCACCCCGGACTCGGGCAAGATCTGGCTCGAGGGCAAGGAAATCAGGTTCCATTCCCCGCTGGACGGGCGCCATGCCGGCATCGAGACGGTCTACCAGACGCTGGCCATGTCACCGGCCCTGTCGATCACCGACAACATCTTCATGGGCCGCGAATTGCGCAAGCCGGGGTTCCGCGGATCGGTGCTGCGCCAGCTCGACCACAAGGCGATGGACGAGTTCGCCCGCGAAAAACTCAACGAGCTCGGCCTGATGACCATCCAGAACATCAACCAGGCGGTTGAAACCCTGTCCGGCGGCCAGCGTCAGGGCGTGGCCGTGGCGCGCGCTGCGGCCTTCGGCTCCAAGGTCATCATCCTCGACGAGCCGACCGCGGCTCTGGGCGTCAAGGAAAGCCGCAGGGTTCTCGAACTGATCCTCGATGTCCGCTCGCGCGGCATCCCGATCATCCTGATCTCGCACAACATGCCGCATGTCTTCGAGGTGGCTGACCGGATCCACATCCACCGGCTTGGAAAACGCCTCTGCGTGATCAACCCCAAGGATTACACCATGTCGGATGCCGTCGCTTTTATGACCGGGGCCAAGGAGCCGCCGCAGGAAGCGGTGGCAGCCTGAGCAGACGATGACGCTGGAAGACACCGCCGTAAAGCTGGTTGAAGCCGCCATTGCCAGGGCAGGAGAGAGCCGGCGTTTCATCATTGCGCTCGCCGGCCCGCCCGGCGCTGGCAAATCAACCCTGTCCGACGCCCTGGTGGCCGAGTTCGCCCGGCGCGGGCAGGGCGCCGCGATTGTCCCGATGGACGGCTTCCATTTCGACAATGCCGTGCTCGAACCGCGCGGGCACCTGTCGCGCAAGGGCGCTCCCTTCACCTTCGATGCCGACGGCTATGCGGCCCTGCTCAAGCGTCTGCGCACGGAGCCCGATCGTGACATCGCGGTGCCGGTGTTTGACCGCACACTCGATCTGGCTTGTGCCGGCGCCAGCATCATCACCCCGGAGCACCGGTTCCTGATCGCCGAAGGCAATTATCTGCTGCTTGATGACCCGGCCTGGGCGCCGATGGCGGGCCTGTTCGATCTCACCGTGCTGCTCAAGGCGGATCTTGAAGAGTTGCGCCGGAGGCTGATCGAGCGATGGCTTGGATACGGTCTTGGCCCTGAACAGGCGCTGGCACGGGCCATGTCCAACGACATTCCCAATGCCGAACTGGTTGTCGGCAACTCGGTCAAGGCCGATCTGGAGATTGTCAGCGGATCCTGAGCCGTGGGTCTGGCGCACTGGCTGCCGAGGCGAAATCCCGCAACAAAAAAGCCCCGGCGCTTTCACGCCGGGGCTCGATAAGTCAGCTGAACCGAAGACTATTCGATTTCAGCGTACTTGCCTTCATGCCAGCGGTAGAAGACGTAGCCCGGAAGCGAAACGTCACCCTTGCCGTCGAACTTCAGGTCGCCGAGAACGGTGTTGAAGTCGCCCGAGTTGAGGGCTTCGCGAACCGCGTCATAGTCGGTCGAACCGGCAGCAGTCGCAGCCTGTGCATAGGCCTGGATGGCCGCATAGGTGTACATCACGTAGCCTTCGGTGGTCTTGCCGGCATCCTGCAGCGCCTTGACGACGGCAGCAGCGCTTTCGCGCTTGGTCGGATCCGGCGAGAAGGTCATCAGCGTGCCTTCACCGGCGTCGCCGGTGATTGCCCAGTACTCGTCGGTGACCAGCGCATCGCCGGAAACCAGAACGGTCGACATGCCCTGTTCCTTCATCTGGCGAGCCATCAGGCCGGCTTCGGTGTGGTAGCCGCCGACATAAAGCACGTCGATGCCTTCAGCCTTCATCTTCGAGACGAGAGCGGAGTAGTCCTTCTCACCTGCGGTGTAGGCTTCGTACATGGCAGCCTTGCCGCCGCCAGCTTCGAACGAGCCCATGGTCGCGTCTGCAAGACCCTTGCCGTAGGCGGTCTTGTCGTGGACGAAGGCGATCTTCTTGCCGGCAAAGTTTGCGTTCAGATACGCAGCAGCGGTTTCGCCCTGCTGGTCGTCACGGCCGCAAACGCGGTAGGTGCCGCCCTCAGCGCCGCCCGGACGCTCGTCGGTGAACTTCGGGTTGGTCGAAGCAGGCGAAATCTGGATGATGCCTTCATCGGAATAGACAGCCGATGCAGGGATCGAGGAGCCCGAGCAGAAGTGACCTGCCACGAACACCACGCCGCTGCCGGCGAACTGGTTGGCAACGGCAACAGCCTGCTTCGGATCGCAGGCGTCATCGCCGATTTCGAGCTTCAGCATTTCGCCGTTGACGCCGCCAGCAGCGTTGATGTCAGCGACTGCCTGCTCGGCGCCGGTTTTCATTTGTTCCCCGAAGGATGCGTATTGGCCTGTCATTGGACCTGCGGTCGCAATGACGATTTCAGCCGAAGCTGAAGACATCGCGAAGCCAAGGGCGGCTCCAGCCAAAAGAATCTTCTTCATGTTAACTCCCAGCAACACCTGTTCGTTTTCCTTCCACCGGTGCCGCAGGTGCTGAATAGGTTCGGCCCCGGTGTGGGGGGCATTATGCCCCGTATGCAACCATCTAAACCCATATTTTCAGAGAAATACAGTTGTTTTTAGATGGCTGTTCTATCTGCTTCACAGTGCGGTTAACGTCACTTCTGACGCCATCCGAACGGTCCCGAACGGGTAAAGGCGAAGCTGTATTGCTGTGCGATCTGCCCGGCGCGTGTGAACCGCATGCCGAGAAACGCGAAGACCAGGATGACCAGGAAGTCGACCACGAAATAGTAGCCGGACAACAGGGTTCCGTGGAACAGGGCGAAATGGATGAAGCGGACCGCAAGGCCCAAGATCACCATGTACCACGCCAGCTGCAGCGGCGTGCGCCAGGTCGAGGCCACCGCCCGTCCGGTCATCCACGCGGTGCCGCCGCCCAGGATCATCGTGACGAATATGAACTCGGCGATCGAGACTTCCCACAAGAGGCCGTTTTCCATGTCTTACCTCCTTGTTACAGCGCTGTGCATTCAATCGAATGCGTAAAGGACGCTACAACGCATTGAAGTGATGCATGTACGTGATCGTTCAAATCTATCCATTTGAACGCGACATGCATTAATGAGCTCCGCCTTCAAGATAGGCGGCGCGAACCTCGTCGCGTTTGAGCAGTTCGGCGCCGGTGCCCGACATGGTGATGTTGCCATTCACCATCACATAGCCCCGGTGCGCCAGTTTGAGCGCGTGGAACGCGTTTTGCTCGACCAGGAACACCGTCAGCCCCTCGTTGGAGTTGAGTTCCTTGATGATCTCGAAGATCTGCTTGACGATCAGCGGCGCCAGGCCCAGCGACGGCTCATCCAGCAGCAGCAGCTTCGGACGACTCATCAGGGCGCGGGCGATGGCAAGCATCTGCTGTTCGCCGCCTGACAGCGTTCCGCCGCGCTGGTTGGCGCGTTCCTTGAGCCGTGGAAACAGATCGAACGCACGCTTCAGGTCGTCGTCGAAGTGCTTGTCATCGACCAGTTGCGCACCCATCTGCAGGTTTTCCATGACCGTCATCCGGCCAAAGATGCGGCGGCCTTCCGGAGACTGGGCGATACCCATCCGGATGATCTCGTGGGTCGGCGCGCGGGTTATGTCCTGCCCGTCGAAAATGATCTCGCCGGCGCGGGCCCGCGGGTTGCCGCAGATGGTCATCATCAGGGTCGACTTGCCGGCACCGTTGGCCCCGATCAGGGTCACGATCTCGCCCTTGTTGACGTCGACATCGACGCCGCGCAAGGCGACGATCTTGCCGTAATAGGTCTCGACCCCGCGAATCGTCAGGAGGTGTTCGCCACCGCTCATGACTTGCCTCCTTCACCGTTCTCCGCAGGCTTCTTCTTGCCGTGTATGACCGGCATGTCGATGCTTTCCTCGGCGGCTGCGACCTCGTCCTCGTCAACGCCGAGATAGGCCGAAATCACCTTCGGATCGTTCTTCACATGATCGGCACTGCCGTCGGAAATCTTCTCGCCGTAGTCGAGCACGACCACGTGATCCGAGATTTCCATCACCACGCCCATGTCATGCTCGATCAGCAGGATCGACGTGCCATGCTCCTTGCGGATGTACTGAAGCAGGTTATTGAGTTCGGTCGATTCACGCGGGTTCAATCCCGCCGCCGGCTCGTCCAGGCACAACAGATGCGGGCGGGTGCACATGGCGCGCGCGATCTCGAGCCGCCGCTGGTCGCCATAGGGCAGGTCGGCTGCCGGATCGTCGGCCCGCTCGATCAGGCCGGTCTTCTCAAGCCAGTAGGCAGCCAGATCGATGGCCTCGGCCCGTGCCTTGCGATAGCCCGGCAGGTTGAGAATGCCGCCGATGGTCATCGACGAGGCAATCATCAGCGGATTGTGCTGTGCCACCAGAAGGTTTTCCAGCGCGGTCATGCCGCCGAACAACCGGATGTTCTGGAACGTGCGGGCAACCTTGGCGCGTTTGGAAATCTCGAAATCCGGCATCCGCTCGAGCAGGAAAACCCGGTTGTCGCCATCATCGTTGAACTGGCGCCCGGTGCGGGTCAGGGCTTCGATCTTCTCTGCCTGAAAGCCTTCGCCGTGGCGCATGACGATGCGGCCCTCGGTCGGCTTGTAAAACCCGGTGACGCAGTTGAACACCGTCGTCTTGCCCGCGCCGTTCGGGCCGATCAGGGCGGTGATGTCACCGCGACCGACATTGAAGCTGAGATCATTGACGGCAAGCAGGCCGCCAAAGCGCATGGTCAGGTGCTCGACTGACAGCACCACATTGTTGTCCCAGCTGTGGGGGGAGGTCGTTTTCATTGCGGTTTCCATCAGTGGCCCTCACCTTGAGCGACCATGTCGGAGCCGATCTTCTTGCGTTCCTTGAAGACCGCGGAAGGATTTCTGCTCGAAATGATGCCGCGTGGCTTCCACACCATGATCAGCACCATGGCCAGGCCGAAAATCAGCATGCGGTACTGCGTCGGCTCAAAGTCCGGTCCGAAGATGTCCTTCAGGAAGCCGAGATTTCTCAACAGCTCGATTCCGCCGATCATCACCACCGATGCGATGACGACGCCAACCTGGGAGCCGAGGCCGCCCAGAACCACGATCGCCAGAATGATCGCCGATTCGAGGAAGGTGAAGCTCTCGGGCGAGATGAACCCCTGCCGGGTGGCGAAGAACGATCCGGCGAAGCCTGCAAACATCGCGCCGATCGAAAACGCCGTCAGCTTGGTGTTGGTGGTGTTGATCCCCAGCGAGCGGCAGGCGATCTCGTCTTCGCGCAGGGCTTCCCAGGCGCGGCCGATCGGCAGCTTGCGCAGCCTCAGCGTGACGAAGTTGGTGATCAGCGCCAGCGCCAGGATGATGTAGTAGAGATAGATGAACCGGTGGATCGAATCGTAGTCGATGCCGAAGAAGTCGGCGAAGCCGCCGCTCCTGGTGAAATCCAGGCCGAAGAAGGTCGGCTTGGGAATTCCGGAGATCCCGTCGGGCCCGCCGGTGAATTCATACCAGTTGAGCAGCACCACGCGGATGATTTCCCCGAAGGCCAGCGTTACGATGGCGAGGTAGTCGCCGCGCAGACGCAACACAGGAAAGCCCAGGATGATGCCCCAGGTCGCAGCCAGCAGGCCGGCCAGCGGCAAGGCCATCCAGAAGCCGATGTCGAAATACTGCGCCAGCAGTGCGAAGGAATAGGCGCCGACGGCATAGAATGCCACGTAACCCAGGTCGAGCAGGCCGGCGAGGCCGACCACGACGTTGAGCCCCCAGCCGAGCATGACGTAGGTCATGATCAGGATCGCAAGGTCGATGTACTGGCGGTCCTTGTTGGGAAACCAGTACAGCAGGATGAATGGCAGGGCGACTGCAAGCGTCAGCAGAACCGGGCCCAGGCCCTTGCCGACGGCGGTTGTCAGCCCCGCAGGCGCAGAGATCTTGATGCCGCCTGTGACCGGTTTGGCTGCCTTGAACACAAACAGGTTGAGCAGCAGCCGACCGCCGAAGACAATGGCAATTGCGATGAACCACAGACCCCAACGGTAGGTCAGGTCGAGGCCACCGGTGCCGATGTCGGTGCGAAGCGCAAAGAAGAAAAAGCCCAGGACGGCGACAAGAAGCGCGGCTACCGCCGCATCCTTGACGGATTCGGCCATAAGGCCGGGTTTCGCAGCGGTGCTCATTAGACTTTCTCGACTTCGGGTTTACCGAGCAATCCGGACGGCATGAAGATCAGCACGATCACCAGGATCGAGAACGCGGCGACGTCCTTGTACTCGACCGTGAAATAGCCTGACCAGAACACTTCGATCAGGCCGATCAGCAGGCCGCCGAGCATGGCGCCCGGAAGCGAACCGATACCACCCAGAACGGCCGCGGTGAAGGCTTTCACGCCGGCCAGGAAGCCGATGTAGAAGTCGATCACGCCATAAAGCAGCAGGAACATGAAGCCGGCCACCGAGGCCAGCGCCGCGCCCATGACGAAGGTCAGCGAGATGGTCCGGTCGACATTGACGCCGAGCAACGAGGCCATCTTCTGGTCCTGCTCGCAGGCGCGCTGCGAACGGCCCAGCGAGGTCTTGGAGATCAGCAGCGAAAAGCCGATCATCAGGGCCAGTGTCGTGGCGATGATGATCATCTGCATATAGGAAAGCTGGACCGCGATGGTGCCGTTTTCGGTCACGCCCTCGATCAGCGTGACGCCGCCCTGGATCTGCGGCGGCAGCGGCTTGACGCGCGCGCCTTGCGTGATCTGGACGAAATTCTGCAGCACGATCGACATGCCGATCGCGGTGATCAGCGGCGCCAGCCGGAACGATCCGCGCAACGGCCGGTAGGCCAGCCGTTCCACGGTCCAGCCCCAGGCGGAGGTGAACAGCATGGACACGAGAAGCGTGATGAACAGGATCAGCGGCAGCGCTGAAATGCCAAGGGCAACAAGCGCCAGGAACGTTGCCAGCGCGATGAACGACCCGACCATGAAGATGTCACCATGGGCAAAGTTGATCATGCCGATGATGCCATAGACCATGGTGTAGCCGATGGCGATTAGCCCATAAATGGAACCCAGCGTGAGCCCATTGATAAGCTGTTGAAGAAAATACTCCATGAGGCAGCTGTCCCTCTCGTCTTTTTATGGGGGGCGCTTTCATTGCACCCTCTTTCCCCTGCCAGCTTCTATAGCTTGTTTTTCAAGAGCGAAAATAAGAAAAGTTGGGTTGCCAAAGGTTTTCAGTTTTTCAATCGATTGAAAAATAAATCTATAGTGAAATCCCCGGCTTTTCAGCTTTCGAGGCGGCCAAACCGGGGAAATCGCGGCCTTGCTGAGCCGTTTCAGGCCCAATTCATGCGATGCGCTTGAAAAATCCGCCCGGCGCCAGGGTGATCAGCAGTCTCCTGTCGTTCCAACTGCCGGTTTCAAAGGCCGTATTGGCCTTAAGAAATACCTGGTCCGCCAACTTTGAACCATTGTCAGGTCCAAAGCGCTGATCGCCCGCGGGTGCGCCCTTGCCGGCAAAACCTGGCTGTTGTCGGAAAACGGTGACGCAGACCCAAATGGACTGGATTTTGCTGCCCAGACCTGATCGATTGCGCGCCGAACCAAGCACAGCCCGGAGCGCGTCATGAAAATCAAGGATGTCCAGACCTTTGTCGTTGCCAACCCGCCGCCGCAAGCCGGGGGACGCTATTTCCTGTTTGTCAAACTGGTGACCGATGGCGGCGTGGTTGGCTATGGCGAAGCCTATGACGCAGCCTTTGACCCGCATCTGACAGCCAGGTTGATGGAAGATGTCGCGTCGCGTTACCTGGTCGACCGCGATCCGCACGACATCGAGAATTTCTTTCGGCTTTGTTATTCGTCGGGTTTCTCGCAACGCCCCGACATGACCATGATGGCCTGCTGCTCTGCGCTGGAAATGGCCTGCTGGGACATCATCGGCAAGGAAGCCGGCAAGCCGGTGCACAAACTGCTTGGCGGGCGGGTGCACGAGGGGCTTCGCTCCTACACCTATCTCTATCCGGCAACCGGCAGCGCCGATCCGCTGTCCACCGACAGCAAGGTCAATGTCTACAACGATCCCGACCTTGCCGCCGCATCCGCGCTCGAGGCCGTGCGCCAGGGCTTCACCGCCGTCAAGTTCGACCCGGCCGGCCCCTACCGCGTTCAGGGCGGGCATCAGCCGCTCTTGACCGACATCGATCTGTCGGCCCGCATGGTCCGCGCCGTGCGCGAGGCCGTCGGGTCGCGCGCCGACATCCTGTTCGGCACCCATGGCCAGTTCACCGCAGCCGGCGCCATCCGCATGGCGCGCGCCATCGAGGCCGCCGATCCGTTGTGGTTCGAGGAGCCGGTCCCGCCGGATCAGGTTGCGGCCATGGCCGAGGTGGCCCGCGCCACCTCGATCCCGGTCGCTGCCGGCGAGCGGCTGGTGACCAAGCATGAATTCGCCCGCGTCATCGAAGCGCGCGCGGCGGCCATCCTGCAGCCAAACCTGGGGCGGTCCGGCGGTATCCTCGAAACCAAGAAGATCGCCGGCATGGCCGAGGCCTTCGGGATCCAGATCGCGCCGCACTGCTATTGCGGCCCGCTGGTCGCTGCCGCCAATATCCAGCTTGCCGCCACCCTGCCGAATTTCCTGGTGCTGGAATCGATCAAGACCTGGGACGGTTTTCACGCCGAGGTGCTCAAGAAGAAGATCGAATGGCAGGACGGCTATGTCATCCCGTCCGACGAGCCGGGACTGGGCGTCGAACTCGACGAGGCGGTCTGCGAAGCCAATCCCTGGAGCGGCGAGATGCTGCACCTGGAGATGACCCGCGAGCCGATCCGGTTTTAAGCCGGCCTCACCTCGGAAGCGACAAGGGCTGTGTCAGGTGAGGCTGCCCTTGTCCCAATCAGGGTCGTCAAAACTCTGGATCTCGACGCGGTAGCCATCGGGCGAATGAAACAGCGAACTATAGACGCCGAACTCTTCGCTGTGCTCCGGGCCGCTGACATAGCTCACGCCCTTGGCTTCGAGGAAATCCCGCCAGCCGTCGACATCCGGCGACACGATGGTCAGCGTCACCCCGGCGGTCCCCTGCGGACGGTCGGGCAGGTTGCACACCCCGATATAGCTCATCGGCGTCAGCCGGTAGATGTGACAGGCGCCCTGATCGACCACGAAGTCGAGCTCCATCACCTCGCGCAGGAAGCGGGAGCCGCGCTCGAGATTGTCGGTGTAGGTGAAAACGATCGAATGGCTGATCGGTGGTCTGCGCATCATCAACTCCTGAAACGTCTGCTTCCAGACTGCCCGCAATGTGATGAGTCTGGCAAGCCGTACCGGGGCTTTGCACAGAGTTGATCGCGGCTTCGCTTGACCTTGGCGGGTCGGATCGGGCAAACCGCTGCGCATCATCAAGGCCCGTGACCTCCCGTTCCGAGAGCCCAATTTGAAGGAAAGCGCCGTGACCCGTCCCGTGCTGATCGCCCCCTCCATCCTGTCCGCTGATTTTTCCCGCCTCGGCGATGATATCGAAGGCGTCATGCGCGCCGGCGCCGACTGGATCCACCTCGACGTGATGGATGGCCATTTCGTCCCTAACATCACCTTTGGCCCCGGCATCATCAAGGCGGTGCGGCCGCGCACCGACGCGGTGTTCGATTGCCACCTGATGATCGAGCCCTGCGATCCCTATCTCGAGGCCTTCGCCGATGCCGGTTGCGACATCATCACGGTTCATGCCGAAGCCACCACGCATCTCGACCGGTCGCTGCAGGCGATCCGGGCGCTGGGCAAGAAGGCCGGCGTGTCGCTCAATCCGTCGACGCCTGAAAACGTCATCGAATACGTGCTCGACCGGCTCGACCTGGTCCTGCTGATGACCGTCAATCCCGGCTTTGGCGGCCAGGCCTTCATCCCGGCCGTGGTCGAGAAGGTGGCCCGGGTCAAGAAGATGATCGGCGACCGGCCTATCCACATCGAGATCGATGGCGGCGTTACCCCCGCGACCGCACCATTGGTCACCGCTGCCGGCGCCGATGTGCTGGTCGCAGGCTCGGCGGTCTTCAACGGCGCCGGCGAAGAGGATTGGGCGAAGAACATCTCGGCCATCCGCCTGGGCGCGCAAATCGCCGGCTGAAGCCGTTCGGTTGATCGAAACCGGATGACGAAATGAAAAGCCCCCGGTGCAGGACCGGGGGCTTTCTTGTTTTTGAGATGCGCCGGTCTCAGTCCTCGAGATTTTCCGGCAGCACCAGGTTGAGCACGATCGAGATCAGCGCTGCGGGCAGCAGGCCGCTGGTCAGCAGGATCTGTGCAGTCTTGCCCAGGTGCTGCAGCGCTTCGGGCACCAGTTGCAGCCCGAGGCTGATCGACAGCGCGGTTGCGAAGATCACCATGTTGCGGCGGTTCCAGTTCACATCCGACAGCATGTTGACGCCCGCGGCGCAAACCATGCCGAACATCACGATGACGCCGCCGCCCAGCACATTGATCGGCACGGTGTTGATGATCGCGCCGATCTTCGGAATGAAGCCGCAGGCGATCAGGAACAGCGCCCCGATGGTCACCACGTGGCGGCTCATCACGCCGGTCATCGCGACCAGGCCGACATTCTGCGAAAAGGATGTGTTGGGCAGGCCGCCGAACACACCGGCAACCGCGGTACCGAGGCCGTCGGCGAAGGTAGCGCCTTCGATTTCCTTGTCGGTGGCTTCGCGGCCGGCGCCACCCTTGGTGATGCCGCTGGTGTCGCCAACCGTTTCGATTGCCGAGACGATGGCCATGAAGCACATGCCCAGGACGATGGCGAAGTTGAACTCAAAGCCCCATTTGAACGGGATCGGTGGCGCGAAATAGCTCGCCCGCGCCAGATTGCCGAAATTCACCTGGCCCATCATCAGCGCAACGACATAGCCGACGAGGATGCCGATCAACACGGCGGCAACGGCGGCAAAGCCACGCGCGAAGAACTTGATCGCCAGCGTGACGACGATCACCACCAGGGCCGGGACCCACATCGCCAGGCTGCCGAATTCGGGCTTGCCCATCATCGGCACGCCGCCGGCGGCATATTGAACGCCGACCTTGACCAGCGCCAGACCAATCATCAGCACGATCAACCCGGTCACCAGCGGTGGCAGCGCGTAACGGATACGGCCGACAAAGAAGCCGAGGCAGAAGTGAAACACGCCACCGATCATCACGCCGGTCATCAGCCCGGCAAGCCCGGCTGTGCCCAGGCCCGCAACGGCGGGAATCATCACCGGAACGAAGGCAAAGCTGGTGCCCTGGACGATCGGCAGTCGTGCGCCGACCGGGCCCATGCCGATGGTCTGCAACAAGGTGGCGATACCGGCGAACAGCATCGACATCTGGATCATGTAGGTCATGTCGGGAAACCCGAGCGCGCCCTGATCCGATCCGAAGCCTATGCCTGCGGCGCCGGCGACGATGATCGCCGGGGTGACGTTGGAAACAAACATCGCCAGCACATGCTGGATGCCGAGCGGAACCGCCTTGGCAAGCGGCGGTGTGTAATTGGGATCCCGCAATTGTTCCGCGGTTCCGATCGATGTGTCGGCCATTGGTTGGTCCTTTTCCCTCTGGGGGTGCCTGTCATGCCGGTTCGCCGCCCCCCAAGTGCCGCGAACCGGCTGAATTGCCAGTCAGTGTTGACCTTCCAATGAATGCGGCAGAGGAATTGCCCTGCTGCGATCGCTGTCCCGGCCTTGCTCCCTCAAACGCAAGACCCATGCCATTGTCGGTGCCGGTTAGACCCTATACCAGCCGCCCGGTCAATTTCAGCCGGCTGACCCCGCCATCGGGGAAAATGTTGAGCCGCACATGGGTGACCGGCCCGATGTCGTTCACATGGGCGGACAGATCGTGGACATGGTCGGCCTTAAGCTTCTGCTGCCCGATCAGTTCCGGCCAGAACATCGAGGAGGTGATGATGGCATCGCCCGCGTCGGTCCCGAATTCGCTCATGTCTGCAGCCTGGATTGAACAGCTGTCGGGGAAATTGCCCTTGAAATAGGCAGTGTCTACGACTGCGCCCGAGAGCACGCCCCGGGCGCCAAGCGCGATGACGATCCACTCATTGCCGGGAACCCGCCGGCGGCTGGTCTCCCAGCCATCGCCCATGTCCTCGCCCCGGCCCGGTGCAAGCAGCCGGTGGTAGGAACCGTAATGCGCATCCGAAAATCCGACGATCCGGCCGCCATTGAGCGCCGACGACAGTTCGATGTCGCCGCCTGCGACCCGCGAGCGGTCAAGGAAGGGCTGACCGAACACCCGGAGCCGCGCCACGCCGCCATCGGGATAGATGTGCAGCCGCACATGGGTGAAGACGTCCGAGGAATTCGAGGCGAGATAATGGTGCGCGCTCGGCCCCAGCGGCGAAGTCGCCAGCACTTGGGTCCATTCGGTCGCCTCATCCGGATCGCCGGCGACGTTGCAGGCCTCGATCCGCGCGGCCGGCGGGTAGTTGCCGGTGAAATGCGATGTGTCGACGTCGAAGCCGTCGATGCGGCCGGGGGTAGCCAGCCGGATGATTGCGAAATCATGGCCCAGCACGCGCTTGCGGCGGCTTTCCCAGCCGTCCATCCATTTGCCGTTGTTGTCGTATTTGTCTTCGATGAACACGGCGGGCTTGTCGGCAAGCATACGCTCGAGCGGCGCGAAGAACTCGTCGGTGGCAAACAGGCCCCTGGCGCCAAGGCCGGCCGAAGCGAGGTTGACGGAATTACGCGCAAAACCCGGAAGCTCTGCCTGCGTGTGCTCACTCATGTTCATACTCCTGGCAAATGGTGACCGGATCGTCCGGTCCGTGTCTCGGTGACCATAGTAGGCAATGAAAATGCCCTCCGGTTTCAAATTTTTCCGGAAGATGTTGAAGCCGCAGCCCGGTCTATCTCGGCGCGGATCCCCTTGATCACGTGGTCGATGAACAGCTTGACCTTCGGGTCCTGCAGCCGCTTGTGCGGATAAAGGCAGGAGAAGGGCTGAGGCGTTGGCGGTGTTGCGGTCGCGACTTCGACCAGGGTGCCGGCATCAAGCTCTTTGGCAACATCGTAGCGGGTCTTGCTGGCGATGCCGCAATCGGCAAGCGCCCACGCGGTCAGCACGTCGCCATCGTCACTTTCCAGCGAGCCTTCCGGATGAAAACCGCGGATCTCGCCGTCGACGACAAGGTTCCAGAAGAACTCGGTGGCGCCGGGATAGCGCAACAACAGGCTCTTGTGCTTGTTCGACATGATCTCGTCGCCGTTTTCGGGCATGCCGTGTTGCTTGACATAGCCGGGCGAGGCAACCAGCACCCGCTCGAACTCGTGGATCGCCCGTACCCGCAGATCCGAATCGGGAAGCGGGCCGAGCACGAAGGCGGCATCGAGGCCTTCCTGGGCGATGTCGACCTTGCGGTCGGACAGCCTCAGCCGGACGTTGATGTCGGGATATTCCGCCTTGAACGCCGGGATCAGCGGCGCCACCAGTTTCTTGCCGAGCGCCAACGGTGCCGAAATGAACAGGGTCCCCTTCGGCTGGGCGGTGATTTCGGCGATCCCGCCCTCGACCTCGCGGATGGTGTCGAGGATCTTGATCGCGCCCTTGTAGAACAATTCGCCGTGCGCGGTGGCGCGCAGGCTGCGGGTGGTGCGGTTGAACAGCCGCACCCCGAGGCTTTTTTCCAGATCCGAAATCCGGCTCGAGGAGACGGCCGCCGAAACCCGCAGATCCCGCGCGGCAGCCGACATGCTGCCCAGTTCGTACACCCGCACAAATGTCTTGAGCATGTCCACGTAGGCCATGAACGCTTCCCCCGAAAAAACCTGGAGGGTCTATTGAGCGCGTGGGCTGCCGATTGTCCAGACAAAACGGAAAGCGGGGCCCATTGCCTTGCGTAGGGCGAAAATCACCGCGCGGCCGCGCTGTGTTTAACCGTGCCGTTTCAACCGGACCAGAGCCAGGTCGAGCGCCGAGAGAAAACGCGACCGGTCGCTGCGCGAAAACGGGGCAGGGCCGCCGACCTGCGCGCCGCCGGCGCGAAGATCGGCCATGATCGACCGGGTCGCCACCGCCATGCCGATGGAATCATGGGTGAATGGCTTGCCGGTGTGGCTCATCACCGCCGCGGCATCGGCCTTCAGGCAGCGTTCTGCGAGCAGGATGTCGGCCGTCACCACCACCGCCCGATGTGTCACATGTTCGACGATCCGGTCATCGGCGGCATCGAAATTGCCCGGCACGATTTCGCGCTCGATCAGCGGATCGGCCTCGATCCGGAAATAGCTGTTGGAGACGAATGTCACCTTGATGTCGTGCCGCAGCGCGACCTTGACGCATTCCTCGCGCACGGGACAGGCGTCGGCGTCGACAAGCAGGCGGATCGGCGGGGTATCAGAGGCTGGACTGGTCATGGCCCTGCAATACCCCGTGTCACCGGCTTCGCCAAGACGATTGCTCTGCGGTTTTTGTTGGCTCTCGTCAGGCCGGTTCGGCGGCGCGTGCCAGCATGCCGAACAGGTCGCGCGGATCGTCAGGGTCGGCGATCATGTCGAGTTGCTGGAAATGACCGGTGTTCAGCGCCCGCTCATGCACGTATTTCAGTGCCGAGAAATCCTCGATGGCAAAGCCGACACCGTCGAACAGGGTGATCTGCGATGCCGATTTACGCCCCTCTGCCTGACCGGTGATCACCTGCCAGAGCTCGGTCACCGGAAAGTCTGCGGGCATCTGCTGGATTTCGCCCTCGATCCGGGTTTGCGGCGGATACTCGACGAAAATGTCCGAGCGCAGCAGGATATCCTTGTGCAGTTCGGTCTTGCCGGGGCAATCGCCACCGATGGCGTTGATGTGGACGCCGTCGCCGATCATGTTGTCGGTCAGGATCGTCGCATACTGCTTGTCGGCGGTGCAGGTGGTGACGATCTGGGCGCCTTCCATGGCCTCCTGCGAAGAGGTGCAGGACGTCACTTTCAGGCCGGTGCCAGCCAGATTGCGGGCGCATTTCGCGGTGGCGCCGGCGTCGATGTCAAAAAGCCGGACCTCTTCGATGCCGACGACGGCCTTGAGCGCCAGCGCCTGGAATTCCGATTGGGCGCCATTGCCGATGATGGCCATGACCTTGGAGCCCTTCGGCGCCAGAAGCCGCGACACCATCGCAGAGGTTGCCGCCGTCCTTAACGCCGTCAGCACGGTCATCTCCGACAACAGCACCGGATAGCCGGAGGAAACCTGCGCCAGCAGGCCGAAGGCGGTGACCGTCTGCAGGCCCTGCTTGGTGTTGGTCGGATGGCCGTTGACATATTTGAAGCCGTAGAGCTCGCCGTCCGATGTCGGCATCAGTTCGATCACCCCGACATCGGAATGGCTGCCGACACGCGGTGTCTTGTCAAACAGCGGCCAGCGGGTGAAATCATGCTCGATGGCGTCCGCCAGGTCCTTGAGCACGGTTTCGATGCCGATGCTGTGAACCAGCCGCATCATGTTTTCGACACTGATGAATGGAACGTAGGCCAGGTGGGAAGGGGGTGTCATGTGCAGTCTCCAGGGATGAAAGTGCCAGTGTCTTGAAGGGTCAGTCGCTTCTGGTGACGCGGTCGAACACCTTGCGTCCCATCAGGCTTGCGGTGAGGTCGACCATCAGCCGCGCGGTGCGGCCGCGCTCGTCGAGAAACGGGTTGAGCTCGACCAGGTCCAGCGAGCTGACCAGTCCGGATTCATGCAGCATCTCCATGACCAGGTGGGCTTCTCGGAACGTCGCGCCGCCCGGTACCGTGGTGCCGACAGCCGGCGCGATCGCCGGGTCGAGAAAGTCGACATCGAGCGAGACATGCAGCAGCCCGTCGGCTGCCCGGACCTGATCGAGGAATGCCTTCAGCGGCGCGACAAAACCGCGTTCATCGAGCTCGCGCATGTCGACCGGCGTGATGCCGTGGGCGTGCAGTGCCTTGCGTTCGTCCGGGTCGACCGAACGGATGCCGAACAGGCAGATCCGCTCGCTTGCGACGGGGTTAGGGAAGGGCGGAAACGCGTCGAAGTCACCCAGTCCGGCGATGTAGGCCACCGGCGTGCCATGCAGATTGCCCGAGCGGGTCGTCATCGGCGTGTGGAAATCGCTGTGCGCGTCGAGCCACAGCACGAACAGCGGGCGCTGCTGCGTTCTCGCGTGCGCGGCCACACCTGCGACAGTGCCAAGTGAAAGGCTGTGATCGCCGCCGAGAAAGATCGGAAACCCCGCCGCCATGGCTTGCTGCGCAGCGCTTGCCAGCGCGTTCGTCCAGGCGATGGTTTCAGGCAATGAGTGGACTGCCGGATTTCGGCTGTCGGCAGTTTCGGGTGCCCGGGGCGCGACATCGCCATGGTCACTGACTGTGCAGCCCAGTTCCTCAAGCGTCGCGGTCAGGCCGGCGACACGATAGGAGGCCGGCCCCATCAGGCAGCCCGGATTGGATTGGCCGCTGTCGACTGGCGCGCCGACAAGAATGCAATGCTGGTTCATCTGTTTCCCTCGCTTCACACCACCCGTCGCAGAGGCGTCTGGCGGTTTGAATGGGAAATTTTGCCGTTGCGGGCACCAAAACAGCGCTTGTGTCAGTCCCGGTTTCCATTTTGGCAACTCGTACGGAGCCGGTACACGGCGAAACGCTCCGTTTCGGCATGATCAACGCGATTGTTTTGCTCTTTGCGCAGGCAAGTGGTTCGATTATGCTCAAATCGAAAAATCAATCGACCAGATCGGTAAACACAAATGGCAGTTTTGGATGATATCGATATTCGCCTGATCGCAGCACTCCGGCGCGACGGGCGGGCTTCCATTTCCGATCTTGCGGCAAAATTGAAACTGGCCCGGGCCACCGTGCGCAGCCGCATCGAGCGGCTGGTGGCCAGCGGCGAAATCGCCGGCTTCACGGTTCTGACCCGCGCCGACGTGACCGCGGCACCGGTCAGGGGGCTGACGCTGATCGGCATCGAGGGGCGGGGGACTGAACGGATTATCGGTCTCTTGCAGGGAATGCCGGCCGTCCAGGCGGTGCATTCAACCAATGGCCGCTGGGATCTGATTGTCGAACTGGCAACCGACACGCTGCAGGAACTCGATGACACGCTGGTCCGCATCCGCCGCTTCGAGGGCATCACCTCCAGCGAAACCAATCTGTACTTGTCATCCAGGCGGCCCGCGGCCCGGCGATGATCCGGACCTCTGGCAATGGTCTCCCTTTGCTGCCTGACCCGGCAGCTGGGCTTGCGGCAACGGAGGGAACCTTCGCCGTGTTTCTGCATTGAACCCGAAACCCGGCTGCATCCCGCGGTCCCCAGGCGGGATCCCGCCATTTGTCAGATCTCGGTTTCAGAAAGGATGACAATCATGGCCCATCAGGATGTGAAAACGGACATCAGCAACATTCTAGGCAATGACAGGTTCGCACGATCCGAAAAGGTCGGGTTGCTTGAGCGCATGCGCGAAACTGCGCGCGCAGAGATGCGGGCTGCAACGGAAAGCCCCATGGTCTACGACGCCGATGTCGGCGACGATCTCAAACTGATCGATGAAGCCCTCAACGATCTGAACGTCGAGCCGGAGTCAATCGAGGATGGCGGAGCCGCCACCCTCTAGATCCCGTCGGGTGGCAGCAATCATCACAAAGCGGTTTCAGAACCCGATGTCGAACCGGCGGACGACGCCGAGCGAAAGGCTGTACTGGTTCTTCGAGCCCTGCGCCGTGATCGGCGATTTGGCGGCATCGCCGGTGAGCCGCGACCAGCCGGCGCCGGCTTCCACCGCCCAGAAATCATCAACCTGGTAACGCGCACCGGCTTCCAGGCCGGCACTGTAGAGGCCGCTGCCGGTCGTCGTTGCCGGATAGAGCGCTGATGCCTCCGCCGCGCTGACGCCGAAATAGGTGTTGGTGAATTTGCTGTCGCCGAAGTTCAGCCGCGGTCCGCCATGAAAGGTCCATTGCTCGCCGGCCTTGACGATCACATCAGCCCCAAGCTCGCCGCGGAATCCTTCATGCCCGCCAAACCCGCGCCGCACCGCGCCCATGACGCGGAACTGGCCCATCTGGTACTTTGCCGCCACGCCCAGCTCGACAGCCGTGTCGATGGTGTTGAGGCCCACGAGTTCGGGTGAATCCTTGGTCGAGCGCTTGCCGATAACATCGATCGACGGGCTCAGGGAGAAGCCTTCGTCCGAGCCGCCGCCAATGGTGAAGCCGTTGGGAAGTTCCAGCCGTTTGAAATGGATCAGCGGGACCGGCGAAAGCACCAGCTTGCTGGCGCCGAAATAGCGCGGCGTCATTTTGCCCGCAGCCCCCAGCTCGAACGAGATGCCCGGACCGCTGGCGTCCTGCGCATTGGCATGCGGGATGACCGGGACAATGCTCGCAGCGACTGTCGCAGTGGCAAGAAACAAGGCTTTGATCATTGTTGGATCCCGGATGATGACAGAAGGCAGTGGCTTTAATCATCATACTTCCTGACGGTTAACAACCCGGCGCCAGGGAGAAAGCCGCCGGCAGTTTCGCCGCTACGGAGGCAATTGCCACGGCAACGAGCAGGCCGAACCGATGCTCAACTGGTCTCCTGTCCAACGTTTCCTTTATCGTCTCGGACCTGTTGGTTTGAGTGACGCAACAATGCCGCCACGGGGAGCATGGGAAGCGGTGCGGCACAATCCCTTGAGCGTGGATCTGTCACTTATCGTTTCTGGCTTGTGCGTATGGAACAAGTAGAAATGTCATGTGAATTGAGTAAGTATTCAATAAAAAAAGTAAGAAATTCTAATCGCTGAATCAAAGGCAAGGTGAGCAATGATTTGAAATAAAAAGAAATATTCCAATTCAGGCGATTCGACGGGAAATAATAATGGATTCGGGTGGCGCATGTCGCGGATAAGCAGCCTGGAAAATAAAATAAATACGCAAAGACTGAAAAAACTGTGGCTTTAATGACACAATCATGGGGCGAATACGGATGTATCTGATGGGTGGAAGTTGAAATCAGCCCCAAATTATGATCCATAAAAACATAGATAATTAATATCTAATTTAGCATTCGAACGAAACCATGGTCACCGGAGGGGTGGGGTGTTTCATTATCGAAACAGGTTGATCTGCTCATCCAGCCTGACTGCGACCGTTGCGACCATATCGGCCAGCTTGATATCTGCGGCCGATGCGAAAGATGCCTGGAAAAATCTCCGTGCCGAGGGTGTATCAGCCGATAAAACCCAGGGCGCCCGAAGCTCCGAGCCGTCACGGGCGCAGCCCCTTGAGACAGACGAGGCGGTCTACCTTGTCGGGCAGCAGGATCTCGAGCACAATCTCGGTGTTCTTCTCGATCAATCCTATGGGGCCGCGGCAACTGCCCGCCCCCGAACCAACGACAAGTTCACACCCGGGCTGGATGGTTTTGCCGGTGACAAGAAGTGGCAGCCCTATGTCGAGTTTACGGTTGCCCCGGGTGGTCACCGCACACATGGTCAGGTCAATCTGTTCGCCCCCCTGGCGCAGGACGCGGATTCCCTGCTGTTTGCCGATCTGCGGGCTTCGGTCTGGACCGATGACGTGCAGGAGGGCAATTTCGGAGCCGGATACCGCCAGATTGTACCGGGTGCATTTTTCGGCACGGACGCCATTTTCGGGGTCTACGGGTTCTTTGACGCCCGCCGCTCCGCTTACGACAACATGTTCTATCAGGGCACTATCGGCGCGGAGCTGATCACCGAGCATTTCGAGTTTCGCGCCAATGGCTATCTGCCGTCCGGAAAACAATATGTGGTTGGCACCACAGGGTCGGGCGTCGCCCTGAACGGCGTCAACATCTACAGTACTTCCACCGATCTGGTAGAGCGGGCCTTACCTGGCTTTGATGTCGAAGCCGGGATCAGGATCGATTTCTCCGAAGCCGCAATCCGGCTCAATGCCGGATATTTCCGTTTTGAGCGGGGAGATACCCTGGTCGAAGGCCCCCGGTTCCGCGCCGAAGTGGAAATCGACGATCCGTTCGGCGTCGAAGGCGCCAAACTCAGCTTCGGCGGCGAAGTCCGCAACGACAAGATCCGAGGCACCGAGGCTGCCGGTATCGTCCGCTTGCGGATGCCGATCGGAGGCCCCAGCGAAGCAACCCGGGCCGAGCGGCGGTTGAGCGATCTTGACCGGTTGATGACGCGGCGGATCTACCGTGATGAAGACATTGTCTCCCCGGTGGTGCGCAGCCCGACTCCGACACTGATCGCCCCGGTGACGGATGTGGTGAGCGGTGAAACCCTCCAAGCCTATTTTGTCGCTAACACTGCGCAGGGCATGGCCGATTGCTCGAGTGTCGCCAATGCCTGCGAATTCGTCACCGCCCAGGGGTTTGCCGGTGCTGGCGACACATTCCTGCCGGTCGACGCGGCCGGCGCGATCTCAAGCGTGTTTACGCTCAACAATCATCGGCAAAGGGTGGTCGGTGCTGGCGATGCCGGCACTGCCACCGTCGCGCTCACCGACGCGGCGAAGAGCGTTCTGATCGTCACCAGTCTCGGCGGCAGGCCAATCGTCACCGGGGTCAACATCGGTCATTTTGCCGATACCCGGATCGCCGGTCTGAGCACCAACACCGCTACCGGCATTACCGGAAACGGCTTTACAGGCTCGGCCACCATCAGCAACGTCCGCAGTTTCGGTGGCGGGCTGAATTTCACCAATTCCGCGGCAGCGATCACCGTTACTGACACGATCCTCAACAGTGGCGCCAACACAGGTATAGAACTGTCCAACCTGACCGGGACGGCCAGCTTCAACAATGTTGATGTGATGAGTGCCGGCGGTGTTGGCCTGAGGATCGATGGCGGCTCCGGCAGTGCCACATTCGACAGCGATTCCTCGCTGGACCAATCGGGCGCCGGCGCAACCGTGGAGGTGGTCAACGGTCACACCGGAACACTGACTTCCGGTGCTTCGATCAGCGCCAGCAACGGAACCGGTCTGCAATTCGACAACGCCGACGGCAGCTACAATTTCAATGGATCTTCGAGCCTGAATGGCGGTGATGCGGGCATCGATATCCTCAGCGGTTCGGCGGGGACCTTCACATTCGGTTCCGGAACCGTGATCACATCGCCAACCGGCATCGCTTTCAATGTCGACGCCAGTGCGGCCACGGTCAGCTTCAACGGATCGATCACCCAGAACAACGCCATGAGCGCAGTGTCGGTGACCGCCAACACCGGCGGTTCGGTGACCTTTGGCGGCAGCGTCGCGGCCAGTACCTCGACCGCAACCGGCATCAACCTCGTGGGCAACACCGGCGCCATGGTCGCTTTTGATGGCGGCCTCGACATCGACACCACCTCCGGCACCGGCTTTTATGCCACCGGTGGCGGCACCATCTCGGTGGCGGCCAGCGCGGGCGACGAGAGCATCACCTCGACAGCCGGGCAGGCGCTCAATCTCAATGGCGTGGTGATCGGTACTGGCGGGCTGAATTTCGACAGCATTTCATCGACCGGCAGTGCCACCACCGGCATCGACATCAATGGTGTCAGCGGCGGTGCGCTGACCGTCAGCGGCTCGGTGATGGTGTCGGGCTCGACCGGCAACGCAATTCAACTGACCGGCAACACTTCCGCCATCAATTTCAACGGTGCAACCGCGATTACCATGACCAGCGCTTCGACCGGCGTTGAGGTCTCCGGCACCACGGGCGGGGCCGTGACATTCGCCAATCTCGATATCGCGCTGCAGACAGCCAATTCCCTCGGCGTCGATTTTTCAGGCGCCACCATCAATGCCGATGTCATCGCCACCGATTTCGATCTCAGCTCGACCTCGACCACGGGCACGACAGGTATCGACTTTTCAGGGACGACCGGCACCGGCACGATCCGCCTTGGCGATACCGATGCGGGCGGCGCCAGCGCTTCGGTCGCAGGCGTCAATACCGGCGTCCGGTTTACCGCCGCCTCCAATGCCACCTTCATCTTCGGCGATGGCGAGGCGGCGAGCGACACGGGCTCATCGATAACAGCGACAACGGCGATTGCCGGCGGCTCGACGGTCACGCTCGGGTCCTACGATTTCGATGACGTCAATTTCACAGGCACACTTGATTTCGCCACCGCCGCCGGTGTCGTCTTCGTGGCCGCCACTGCGACCGGGGACGGCTCCGGCTCAGACGTCAACAACCGAGCCAACGTGACCAACGCCGATGCGATCACCGCGACCGGCACGACCTTCGTGCTGATCAATGACGGCGCGGCGATCGACGATACCGATGGGTTCACGCTGCATACCGGCCAGACCCTGGCCTCGTTCGGCAATGGCCGCACCTTCGTCAGCTCCGGCCTGGTCATCCCGGCCAATTTCTCCGGCATACCGGGTGCCGGTACGACGGTCGGCGATCCGACCGGCAATGGTGCGGCGACCCTGACCCGTACCGGCGGGGCGGGCGACACGCTGACGGTCTCCGGCACGGTCGATCTGCAGGATTTCATTCTCTCCAACGCCGCCGCCGGCAACGGCCTGACCGCGTCCGGCGCGACCAGCATCACCTCGACCGGCCTGACGGTTCAGAACGTCGCCGGTCAGGGCATCGATCTCAATTCGCTCACCGGCACCGCCTCGACCTTCAACGACACGGTCATCTCCACAACCACCGGCAACGCGGTCGATATCGTCAATTCGACGGTGTCGTTCACCGGCGGCCTCGACATCGACACCACCTCCGGCACCGGCTTTTCTGCCATCGGTGGCGGCACCATCTCGGTGGCGGCCAGTGCGGGCGATGAGAGCATCACCTCGACAGCCGGGCAGGCGCTCAATCTCAACGGCGTCCTAATCGGCAGCGGCGGGGTCAACTTCGACAGCATTTCGTCGACCGGCAGTGCCACCACCGGCATCGACATCAATGGTGTCAGCGGCGGTGCGCTGACCGTCAGCGGCTCGGTGATGGTGTCGGGCTCGACCGGCAACGCCATTCAGCTGACCGGCAACACTTCCGCCATCAATTTCAACGGCGCAACCGCAATTACCATGACCAGCGCTTCGACCGGCGTTGAGGTCTCCGGCACCACCGGCGGGGCGGTGAGCTTCGCCAATCTCGATATCGCGCTGCAGACGGCCAATTCCCTCGGTGTCGATTTTTCAGGCGCCACCATCAATGCCGATGTCACCGCCACCGATTTTGATCTGACATCTACCTCGACCACGGGGACCACCGCCGTCGACCTCTCGGGCACGACGGGCACCGGCACGATCCGCCTTGGCGATACCGATGCGGGCGGCGCCAGCGCTTCGGTCGCAGGCGTCAATACCGGCGTCCTATTTACCGCCGCCTCCAACGCCACCTTCATCTTCGGCGACGGTGAGGCGGCGAGCGACACGGGCTCATCGATTACCGCGACAACGGCGATTGCCGGCGGCTCGACGGTCACGCTTGGGTCTTACGATTTCGATGACGTCAATTTCACAGGCACACTTGATTTCGCCGCCGCCGGGTCCGATCTTGTCTTCGTGGCGGCCACGGCGACCGGCGATTTCTCCGGCTCCGACGTCAACAACCGAGCCAATGTGACCAGCGCCGATGCGATCACCGCGACCGGCACAACCTTCGTGCTGATCAATGACGGCGCGGCGATTGACGATACCGACGGCTTCACCCTGCACACCGGCCAGACCCTGGCGTCATTCGGCAATGGCCGGACCTTTACCTCGGCAGGTCTGGCCATCCCGGCCAATTTCTCCGGGGTTTCAGGCGCGACTGCCACGGTTACCGATCCCACCGGCAACGGCGCAGCGACCCTGACCAACACCGGTGCCGGCAACACGCTGACGGTCTCCGGCACGGGCACTCTGCAGGACTTCATCCTGTCCAACGCGGCTGCGGGCAATGGCCTGACCGCGTCCGGCGCGACCAGCATCACCGCAACCGGACTGACGGTCCAGAACCTCGCCGGCGGTGGTCAGGGCATCGATCTCAACACCCTCACCGGCGCGGCTTCCACCTTCAACAACACGGTCGTTTCCACCACCACCGGCAATGCCGTCGACATCGTCAATTCGACGGTATCGTTCACCGGCGGGTTGGATATCACCACGACCTCAGGCACCGGCTTCAGCGCCAATGGCGGCGGGACGATCAGCGTGGCCGCGTCGGGCGGAAACGAACGCATCACCTCGACAGCCGGGCAAGCGCTCAATCTCAACGGTGTTGCGATCGGCGCCGGCGGCCTCACCCTTGACAGCATCTCATCGACTGGCAGCGCCGCGTCCGGCATCGATATCACGGGCGCCAGCGGCGGCAGCTTCACGGTGAGCGGCGCGACGACGATCACCGATTCTGCTGGCGACAGCATCGCACTGACGAACAACTCGAACACGCTGAGCTTCGGCGTCACAACGATCGATCAGGGGGGCGGCGCCACTGGCGTTGGCATCGATATCGAGGGTGCAGGCGCGCAAATCGGCTTCGGTGTGACGACGATTGCCGATGTTGGTGCAGGGTCTGGCCAGGTAGGTATCGATTTCAACGCTGCGACGCTCGGTGGAGCCGTGAGCTTTGAGTCCGTCGCGATCACCGGAACCGGTGCAAACGACTCGATCGGCATCGATCTGCGCGGTGTGACCGGCGGTCAAATGATCGATATCGGCAGTCAGGCGAGCCCCGCCACCGGCCCGTCGAGCTCGATCACCGGCGTCAATACCGGCGTGTTCCTGGACGCCGCCTCGAACACCAATTTCACTTTCGGCGACGGCGAGGGGGTCAGCGACACCGGCTCGACAATCACCGCCACGGTCGGCATCAATGCCACCGCCGCCCCGGTCGCAGGCACGTATGATTTCGAGGATGTCGCCTTCGCCGGCAGCCCTGGCCTCGGCTTTGGTGTGGGACAGGTCTATTTCGTTGATTCCGATGGCGCCACCGGCGGCGGCGATGGCTCGGGCATCGATGGCGGCAATCCAATGACGCTGGCGGCGGCGGAACTGAGCGTTGGCGTCAACGACATCATCATCATCGTCAACAATGGCGCCACGGTTACGGCGCTGGGTTCGAACGGCGACGACACGCTGAACCTTGCGAGCGGGGTGCAGCTGCTTGGCTTCGGCGACGGGGCCGGCGGCAGTCAGAGCGTCAATATGAACCTCACCGTTCCAGGGACGATCAGCCTGTTCTCCTCGACCGTGTCCATTGCCGATCCCACCGGCAATGGCGCGGCGACGCTGACTACTGGCGCCGCTAACAATGTCGTTACCCTCGGCGCATCGGGCAACCGCATCTCAGGCCTCGATTTTGATGGCACCGGTGGTGTGGCGCGCGCCATCAAGGACAATGGCGCCGGCGCGACCAACACCACCATCGATCTGGGAACCATCCAGAATTTTGCCACCGTCGGCATCGAGATTACGCCATCGACCAACACCACGATCAGCAACATCAAGTTCAGCGACAACGCATCCGACGTGCTGGTCAATGCCGCGAGCACGACGATTTCCAACGTCACCAGCAGCAATGCCACGAACATCGCCTTCACCATCAGCAATGCCACCGGCACCACCACGCTGACCAATGTCAGCGTCAGCAATGCCGGCGGCTCGGCCTTCGGTTTTACCAATTCCGGCGGTACCATCTCGGCAACCACTGTCGGCATCAACGGCACTGGCGGGGCGGCGATCGATATCAGCGGCGGCAGCGGTGTTTTCACCTTCGACGCCACCAGTTCGCTGACCCAGGCCAGCAACGCCGCCGCGGTCAGCGTCTCGGGCGGCCACAGCGGGTCCCTGACCTATTCCGGCACGATCAACGCCACCAACGGCACCGGGCTGCAGTTCGACAATGCGGATGGCAGCCAGTACAATTTCAACGGCACGGTGACGCTGAACGGCGGCGATGCCGGCGTTGATATTGTCAACGGCTCGAGCACCTCGTTCACCTTCGCAACGCTCAACATCACCAACCCGACCGGGGTTGCGTTCAACATCGATTCGAGCGCGGCGGGTGTGACGTGGAGCAGCGGCTCGCTGACCCAGACCAACGCGGCGACCGCCTTCCGCGCCAACACTAGCAGCGGCGGCATCGTGAACATTGCGGCGGATATCACCACCGGCACCGGCGCGGCTGCCGCGTTCGATTTCACCACGGCGATCGGCACCTTCAATTTCACCGGCACCAACACCATCACGGCCGG
>Ga0189291_100218_pt1 | contig 39174 bp, 30 predicted proteins | sample UW1redminimetaG_FD_130331 | JGI IMG/M metagenome (GOLD analysis project Ga0189291, IMG submission 130331) | Marine microbial communities from the Costa Rica Dome - UW179B-red mini metaG | ecosystem: Environmental > Aquatic > Marine > Oceanic > Photic zone | place: Costa Rica: the Eastern Pacific... | reverse complement strand
GCGATCATGTCGATGCCGACAGTGCCGAAGACCTGGCGCTTGGCGGCGGCCACCCAGGCATTGCCGGGACCGACGATCTTGGCGACGGGGCGGATGGTCTCGGTGCCATAGGCAAGGGCTGCGATCGCCTGGGCGCCGCCGATCCGGTAGATCTCGCTGACGCCGGCGATCCGGGCGGCGGCAAGCACCACCGGATTGAGCGCGCCATCGCGGGCCGGCACCACCATGACGATCCGCTCGACGCCGGCCACCCTGGCCGGCACGGCGTTCATCAGAACCGAGCTTGGATAGCTCGCGGTGCCACCGGGAACATAAAGCCCGACCGCCTCGATCGCTGTCCAGCGCGAGCCGAGCTCGACACCGAGCGCATCGACATAATGGTCGTCCTTCGGCATCTGCCGCTTGTGATGGCTGGCAATGCGGTCATGGGCGAGTTCAAGGGCTGCAAGGATTTCGGGATCGGTGGCGCGGTAGGCCGCCTCGATCTCGTCAGAGGTGACCGCCAGGCCAAGCTTGCGCGTGTCGATCCGGTCGAAGCGCTGGCTGAAATCGTGCAGGGCCTCGTCGCCGCGAGCGCGGATTTCATCGATAATGGCCCGGACATCGGCCTCGACATCGACCGAAACCTCACGCTTGGTGGTCAGGAAAGCGGCAAAACGGCTCTCGAAATCCGGCTGCCGGTAATCAAGCCTCAGTACCAATGCCCTGCCCCCATCTCATGTCTTGGTTAAATCGGCCGCCTTACGGATGGCGCGGCTTGAATTTCGTTTCCCAGCCACCGGCGACATCGGCAAGCTGCACTTCGATGCAGGCCACCTCGAGATGGATCACCGCCCCACCGGACAACACCAGCTCGATCGCACCTGCAGGCGCTTCATCGCCGCCCAGAAACCGCAAGGCGAGCAATGACTGCACCGCATCCGCATCCTTGAGATTGACGCCGAGGGACTTCACCGCGCTGACCTGCTTGACCACGAGCACCGCACGGCGGCGTTCGAAGGTCTTCTTGTCCTTGCCCTCTTCCCAGACAAACCGGTTGGCCTCAAGCGTAAATGCGCTGTCCTTGCCGTGAAATGCGGTGTCCCCGGTCTTGAAGACGGCGTCCTGCAGGCAGGCGGAAATCACGGCAAGGTCTGCTTCGTCAAGTGCGATCAGTTTCAGACTGTCCATGAATTCCTCGGCATTTCATTGGTCGGCGCAGTGTGTGCTGCAGTGCAAGGTAGGTGCGGCAAGGGCAAAGCGCAATGAGAAGAAGGTGGTGGTTGCGGTTTCAACGACCGGCCCGATGTCTAACCGCTGATGCGTTCGACCACCGCGCCGCAATTGGTCAGCTTCTCTTCCAGCCGCTCAAACCCGCGATCGAGGTGGTAGACCCGGTTGACAATGGTCTCACCTTCGGCTGCCAGACCGGCGATGACCAGCGAGACCGAGGCGCGCAGATCGGTCGCCATCACCGGCGCTCCGCGCAGCACCGGCACGCCGGTGACCGTCGCGGTCTGTCCCGACAGCGAGATCTTGGCGCCGAGGCGAGCCAGTTCCTGCACATGCATGAAGCGGTTTTCGAAGATCGTCTCGGTGATATGCGAGACGCCATTGGCACGGGTCATCAGCCCCATGAACTGGGCCTGCAGATCGGTCGGGAAGCCCGGGAACGGGTCGGTGGTCACGTCGACCGGCAAAATGTCGCCACCGTTGCGGCGAATGCGGATGCCGCCGGCCTCCGGTGTAACTTCCGTGCCGCTGCGGCGAAGTGCCAGCAGCGCGCTCTCGAGCAGGTTCTCGGAGGTGTTTTCGAGCAGCACATCGCCACCGGTCATGGCCACGGCCATGGCGTAGGTGCCGGTTTCGATGCGGTCGGGCAGCACCCGGTGGCGGGCGCCCGACAGCGAGCTGACGCCATCAATGGTGATGGTCGAGGTGCCGGCGCCGGAGATTTTCGCGCCCATGGCGATCAGGCAATTGGCAAGATCAACGACCTCGGGCTCGCGCGCGGCATTCTCGATCACCGTCTGGCCCTTGGCCAGCGTGGCTGCCATCAGCATCACGTGGGTGGCGCCGACGGAGACTTTCGGGAACACATAGCGGCCGCCGATCAGGCCTTTTGGCGCGCGGGCATTGACGTAACCGTTCTCGATGTTGATCTCGACGCCCAGATGCTGAAGCCCGTCGATGAACAGATCGACCGGCCTGGTGCCGATGGCGCACCCGCCGGGCAGCGACACCTTGGCCTCGCCCATGCGGGCCAGAAGCGGACCGATGACCCAGAAGCTGGCGCGCATCTTGGAGACAAGCTCATAGGGCGCGGTGGTGTCGACAATGGTGCGGGCGGTGAAATGCACGGTGCGGGCATAGGCCGTGTCCTGGCGCTCGCGGCGACCGACCACGGAAATATCGACGCCGTGATTGCCGAGAATGCGCTGCAACTGCTCGACATCGGCGAGATGCGGCAGGTTTTCCAGCGTCAGCGTATCATCGGTGAGCAGCGAGGCGATCATCAGCGGCAGCGCCGCATTCTTCGCGCCGGAAATCGGAATGACGCCATTGAGCGGATTTCCGCCAACGATCCTGATGCGATCCATGCTGTCCTCTTGGGGTTTCGGGTCCGCCGGCCTTGTGGCGGCACTGCCCTGAAAAATATCTGGTGCGCTCTGTAGACCATCATTGGGAATGCGGCAACACAAGGACCGGCTTGCAGTTAATCCGCTTCGCCGTCGGCTGGCCGGCTGCCGGCGGCAGGCAATCCCTCGGCCTCGTCGGCGCGGCCCTCCCGGCGGGCCCGGGTCTGCGCCTTGCGGCGCTGCAGATTGGCGCGCAGCTGCTCGGCGCTGCGCTCGGCTCGTTTCGCGGCCTGACGCTCGACTTCGGATTTGCGTTGGCTGGTCTCGGCTTCTGGGGGTGTTTTATCGGTCATGGCACGGGATCGATAACGCAAAACCGGGCGCAGGTGAAGATCCGGCGGGATTTGCCCGGCAGCCGGAAACCGGCGGCAGATCACGAAGCGGGACTCACTGCGGGAGATTCGCGGTAAACATCTCGGCAAGGCAGGAGGCGGCGTAACGGGATGGTTGGACAATACGGAGTTTTCCGCAATGCAGCGTGACCATTTACCGGCTTTTTGAAACTTGTCACAACAATCGCCCGTTTGCGCTTGCACTCCTGTCCAAGCTGTGGCAATAGCGGGCCGCTTCAGTCGTTTTGAGCCTCTCGATCTGATCGAAAGCGCGACGCGAAAAGCGGCTGACGGAGACAATCCGCAGATCTGGCCGCCAATCGGGAACTGAAGCAAAGGGCTGCCGTAGCTCAGGGGTAGAGCACTCCCTTGGTAAGGGAGAGGTCGAGAGTTCGAATCTCTCCGGCAGCACCAGATTTATTCACGACAGAACCGATTCCCGGGCACCCGGACCACTCAAGAGCGAGTGGCGAATCCTTCAATCGATGATTTGCTATCGTTGCGAGGCCAGTGCGTCACGCGTGGATGCAGATGACGGCTTCACACGGATGCCGTCATGCTTCAGCCGCAGCGGATCATGCGGTGTTTTTCCAAAAAGATCTTACGTGCGCAGCGCCGGCAGGCCGACGCCGGTGCTTTCAAAGCCGCCGTCGGAAGCGATCACCTGGCCAGTGACGTAGCTCGCCTTGTCCGAACAGAGGAAAGTGATCACCTCGGCGATTTCGCGCTCGGACCCGTAGCGGTTGAGCGGAATCGCATCGTGGTAGGCGGCGATGATCTCGGGCGAATGAACGGCCATGGCCAGTTTGGTGCGGACCGGGCCGGGGCAGACGCAATTGGCGCGGATGCCATATTCACCCAGCTCGGCGGCCTGCTGCTTGGTCAGATGAATGACGGCGGCCTTGGAGGTGCCATAGGCGACCCGCAGGGTCGAGGCGCGCAGGCCCGAGATCGATGCGATGTTGACCAGCGCGCCGCGGGTCTGGCGCAAGGCCGGGATGGTGGCTTGGGAAACCAGAAAGACGCCATCGAGATTGGTCGCCATCACCGTCCGCCAGCGGGCAAAATCGGTTTCCTCGATCCGGCCGAAATCGGCGACGCCGGCATTGTTGACGACGGCATCGATGCGCCCGAAGGTCTCAAGCACCGATTGCACCATGTCATCGACCTGGTCGGGAATCGAGACGTCATGGACGAAAGCGCTGGCCTTGTTGACGCCGGCTGCCGCCTTGCCGAGCTCGTCGCCGTCGCGATCGACCATCGCGACGCGCCAGCCCTGCTCGATGAACACTTGCGTTGTCGCCAGACCGATGCCCCGAGCGGCACCCGTCACCAAAGCCACTTTTTCAGTCATTCTTCCCCCAATTCAACTCGATGCGCTCCCGGCCCGCCCCATCCAGCAGCCGGCCTCGAAACCATGCGGGACACAAGCTGCTTTGCGGGTTGGCGTCAAGCTTCGGCGAGCTTGTCGAGGACGGTTTCGAGCCTCGCCACCGTGCCATCGACATCAGCGAGCTTGTCGAGCCCGAACAGGCCGATGCGGAAGGTGCGGAAATCGGCCGGCTCGTCGCACATCAGCGGCACGCCGGCGGCAATCTGCATGCCTTCGGCGAGGAACTTCTTGCCGTTCTGGAAATCCGGATCCTTCGTGTAGCTGACAACGACGCCCGGCGCCTCGAAGCCCGGGGCGGCAACTGACTTGAAGCCGTTGCGGGCAAGCAGCTCGCGGACCTTGCGGCCAAGCTCCCACTGCCGCTCGCGGGCGAGATCGAAGCCGAAATCACGGGTCTCGACCATCCGGTCGCGCAGTACCTTGAGCGCGTCGGTCGGCATGGTCGAGTGGTAGGCATGGCCGCCGTTCACATAGGCCTGCATGATGTCGTGCCATTTGCGCAGGTCGGTGGCAAAGCTCGAGCTGGTGGTCTCGCCAAGCCGCTTGAGCGCGCGCTCACCGAGCATGACAAGGCCAGCCGATGGCGAGGCGCTCCAGCCCTTTTGCGGCGCGGAGATCAGCACATCGACACCGGTCGCCTTCATGTCGACCCAGATGCTGCCCGAGGCAATGCAATCGAGAACGAACAGCGCGCCGACATCGTGGGCAGCTTCGGCAATGGCCTTGAGATGATCGTCGGGCAGGATGACGCCGGACGCGGTCTCGACATGCGGGGCGAACACCACCTGCGGGCGCTCTTCGCGGATCTTCGCGGTGATTGCCTCAATCGATTGCGGCGCGAAGGCCGAGGTGGTTTCGTTGCCGACCTGGGCGGCCTTGAGAACGGTCGTTTCCGAGGGAATGCCGCCCATTTCGAAGATCTGGCTCCAGCGGTAGGAGAACCAGCCGTTGCGGATGACCATCACCTTGGCACCGGTGGCAAACTGGCGGGCGACCGCCTCCATGCCGAAGGTTCCGCCACCGGGCACGATCACCGCTGCGTCAGCCTGATAGACCTGGCACAACATGGTGTTGAGATCGGTCATGACGGTCTGGAACGTCTTGGACATGTGGTTGAGGGAACGGTCGGTAAAGACCACCGAAAATTCCATGAGACCATCAGGATCCACGGGTGATGCTGTCTTGTTCATGACCGAAACTCCTCTTTCCTCATGCCAGTCCGGGCGCAGGTATGGACAACGCTATAGGCCTGTTTCCCGAAACATTGAAGGCACAGCACCTCAATAAGTCCGCCCAAGCCAATTTGACGCAATTGCAGAAGCTGGCAGCACATCGTGTGCAAAGGCTCAATCCGGTGGTTTGTCGAAGCGGGATCAGGCGATACAAGGGAACAAAGGGAGATTGCCATGACCTATGCCTGTTTCAGCGTCGAGACTGCCGACCATATCGCCCACATCCGCTTCAACCGGCCGGACAAGGCCAATTCGATGACGATGGAATTCTGGAAGGAACTGCCGATCGCGGTCGAGAAGATTTCCAGGGACGCCGAGGCGCGGGTGATCGTGATTTCGTCGGAAGGCAAGCATTTCACCGCCGGCATGGACATCTCGGTGTTCATGAGCGGTGCGCTCGACGGCGACGCGGCCAACGCCCATGTCTCGGCGGAGGCCTTCCGTTTCAAGATCAAGGCGCTGCAGGAGACGTTCTCCTGCCTCGAACGCGCCCGCCAACCGGTGCTTGCAGCCATCCAGGGTGGCGCGATCGGCGCCGGCGTCGATCTGGCGACTGCCTGCGACTGCCGCTATGCCTCGGCGGACGCGTATTTCGCGGTTCAGGAAACCGCCATCGGCATGACCGCAGATGTCGGCACGTTTCCGCGGCTGGTGCGGCTGATCCCCGAGGGATGGGCGCGGCAGATGACCTACACCGCCGAGCGGCTTACGGCTGACAAAGCCAAGGAAATCGGGCTGGTCAACGAGGTGTTCGAAACCCCTGAGGCGCTGCTCGAAGGGGTGATGGCGATCGCCCGCAAGATCGCGGCGCATTCGCCGCTCGCGGTCACCGGCTGCAAGGCGATGGCGAACTATTCGCGCGATCATTCGACCGCCGACGCGCTGGATTACATCTCGGTGTGGAACGCGGCGATGCTGCGCCCCGACGACATCAAGGAAGCCTACATGGCCAAGGGGGAAAAACGCCCGCCGGTGTTTGACGGCCTCAAGCCGGTCAGGGACTGACGCCGCGTCCTAGTTGCGCTTGAGCAAGGCCGGGCGGTTTGCGAACGGGGTGCGATCGGCCTGGCCGAGGTCATCATGGGGCGGCGACCAGTCGAGAATGGCCCGGCCTTGTGGCGAAACCCGTTCAGCGATGACATGATTGTTCTTGAGCAGTGCGGCCTCCCAGGCCAATGCACTGCAGACAATTTCATCGAGGTCATCGTGGCGCGGCTGCCACCCGAGCACGGTCCGGGCGCGGGTTGAATCGGCAACCGAGGTGACGATGTCGCCTTCCCGCCGGGCTCCGAGACGAATCTCGAACTCGCGCCCGCTGAGACGTCTGACCGAATCAAGCACTTCACGGACCGTGTAACCGCGGCCGTAGCCGCAGTTGGCGACCAGGCTGCCGCCACCGGCGCGCAAGTGAGACAACGCATCGAGATGGGCGGCGACCAGGTCGGTGACATGGATGAAATCGCGCACGCAGGTGCCGTCACGCGTCGGGTAATCGGTGCCGAAGACCTCGATGCAATCGCGTTTGCCCATGGCGGCTTCGGTTGCAACCTTGATCAGATTGACGGCGCCGCGGGTTGATTGTCCGGTCCGGCCGAGCGGATCGGCGCCCGACACATTGAAATAGCGCAGTGCGGCGTAGCGGAAGTCGTGCGCGGCCGAGGCATCGGCCAGCATCGTCTCGGTCATCAGCTTGGAGGCGCCATAGGGCGATTGCGGCATCGTCGGCGTTGTTTCCAGAACCGGGTGATCGCCCTCCGGGCTGCCATAGACGGCGGCGGTCGAGGAAAACACGAACTTGCGCACCCCGGCCTCGATGGCCGTACGGATCAGGGCCAGCGAATTGGCGGTGTTGTTCTGATAATAGCCGAGCGGATCGGCGATTGATTCCGGCACCGAGATGGATCCGGCGAAATGAACGATCGCCTCGATGCCATGCGACCGGATGATTTCGGCGACGGTGGCGGTATCGGAAACATCGGCGCGGATGAGTTTTGCCTCGGGCGCCACGGCCCAGTCGAAGCCGGTCGACAGGCGATCGACGACAACAACGTCCTCGCCGGCGTCGAGCAATGCCCAGACCATGTGGCTGCCGATATATCCTGCTCCGCCGGTCACCAGAACCGTCATGCCAATCCCTCGATGGTGTTTGCACCACCGCAGGATGAACCCGAAGTTTCAAGAAACCATGAATCGCAGCCGTGCCGCGATGGGGTACAGAATCGGACGGTCAGAGGGAGGATATGTACTCCGCCAGCCTGCCGGCCGCTTCCTCGACATGATCGAGACGGCGCAGGAAACAGGCGCGCAGGAAGGTGGCGCCGCCCTCGGCAAAGGCCGTGCCCGGCGCCAGTCCGACGCCGGCGCGGTCGACAATATCGATCGCCGCAGCCTTGGTGTCGGTGATGCCGTCGATGCGGAAAAACGCGTAGAACGCGCCATCGGGCTTCTGCGTGACCACCCGGTTGGTGCCGGTCAGCGCATCGCAAAACAGATCCCGCGCCGCCGTTGCCTTGGCAATCTGCGCCTCGACAAAGTCTTCGCCGTGCACGAGGGCCGCCAGCGCGCCCTTCTGCATGAACTGGGCAACGCCCGAGGTCTGGTACTGGACGCTGTTTTCCAAGACCTGGATGATCGACGGCGGTGCGACGATCCAGCCGACCCGCCAACCGGTCATCGACCAGTTCTTGGAGAAGGTGTTGACGAAGATGATCCGGTCATCCTCATCCATGATGTCGAGGAACGACGGCGCCCGCCCGCCGGCATAGAAGAAGCGGGTGTAGATCTCGTCGGCGATGATCCAGAGACCGTGCTTGCGCGCCAGATCGAGGATCGCCACCAAGTCTTCACGCGTCGCGGTCCAGCCGGTCGGATTGGACGGCGAATTGATGAACATGGCGCGGGTTTTCGGCGTGACCGCGGCGGCGAGCCGTTCCGGGTCGATGCTCCAGCTGCCATCGGCATAATCGAGCGCCACAGGCACCGTAACACCGCCCGACATGCCCAGGGCAGCGGCAAAATTCGGCCAGGCCGGGGTGATCTGGATGACTTCGTCGCCCGGATCGGTGACAGCCTCGATGGCGATCTTGATCGCCTGCATGCCCGATCCGGTGACGCAAAAGGCATCAAGCGGCAATTGCCGGCCGAAATGCCGGGCATGGTAGTCAACCAGCGCCTGCCTGAGATCGGGAATGCCGCGCTGCCAGGTGTAGAACGTCTCGCCTGCCAGCAGAGCCTCGGAAGCCGGCCGGCTGATGAAATCGGGGGTCTTCTCGTCGCCCTCGCCGGCCCAGAGCGGGATCAGGCCGGGCTTGAGGCGGCCGTGATTGACCACGGCAACGATGCCGCTTTCGGGGGACTGGATGGCGCGGTGGCTGAGACTGTCGAACTGACTCATTGGCAAACTCCGTTTGCCTTTCATACCCGTTCCCGCGGCAGACCGCACCCGTCCAGGCCTTATCGATCCATCGTTTTTTCTGATGCAAACAAAGGCCCGGACAAAAAAAGCCCCGGTGCGGACACCGGGGCTTCATCTCGGTCTTCTTCACCGGCCGCTGCAAGGCAAGCGGCGCGGATCAGGCTCTTACTTTTTCAGAAGGTCCCGGATCTCGCTGAGAAGGGCGATATCGGCAGGTGGTGCCGCCGGCGCAGCAGGAGCCGCTTCTTCTTCCTTGCGCAGCGAATTGACCGCCTTGACCATGAGGAAGATGATCCAGGCCAGGATCAGGAAGTTGATCAGAACCGTGAGGAAGTTGCCGTAGGCCAGCACGGCGCCCTGCTCCCTGGCAGCGTCCAGCGTCGTCGCCGTCACGCCGCTGGCAAGCGGAATGAAGAAATTGGAGAAATCAAATCCGCCAAAGATCGCACCGACGATCGGCATGATGATATCATCCACCAGCGATGAAACGATAAGACCAAATGCGCCGCCGATGATCACACCGACAGCAAGGTCCATGACATTGCCCTTGGCAATAAACGCCTTGAACTCATTCAACATGACTATTCTCTCCGTTTGGCGCGGATGTCCCTCTTGTTAGAACCGCAAGGCCCGCGCGCCCTGTTTAATCGGTTTAGAGATCTCTAACACATTTACGCGCGTAAAAAACCCGGGAATTCCGGTTACCCACGGCGGGGTTGGTTTCTGCCCGCCCAACCAAAGGCTGCCTTGTCTGCAAGCCTTTACGGTTTATGCTGCGTTTTGGAGAAATGGGGATGAGGGACAGACCATGATGCCCGGCTGGCTGGTTTTCGGATCGGCCCTTTTTTATCTGCTGATGCTGTTCGCCATCGCCACCTATGGCGACCGGTCGGCGCGCCAGCGGCGGCGGCGGACGGCCGGCCGTCCGATCATCTACTCCCTCAGCCTCGCCATCTACTGCACCTCCTGGACCTATTTCGGCGGGGTTGGCCTTGCCGCCTCGCGCGGGCTGGAATTCACCGCGATCTACATCGGCCCGATCCTGATGTTCACGCTGGGCATGCCGATCCTGAAGCGGATCGTGACGTTGGCCAAGGCCGAGAAGCTGACCTCGATTGCCGACTTCATGGCGGCTCGGTACGGCAAAAGCCCGATGGTGGCGGCACTGGTGGCGCTGATCGCGGTGATCGGCACGATTCCCTACATCGCCCTGCAGCTGAAGGCGGTTTCGTCATCGGTCGCGGTGATGGTTGATGTCGAGCAGTTGAACCGGGTGACCGAAACATTCTTCCTGTCCGACATATCGTTCTTCGTCACCCTGGTGCTCGCAGCCTTCGCGGCAATCTTCGGCACGCGCCACACCGACGCCACGGAACACCAGGATGGCCTGATCCTCGCCATTGCGATGGAATCGCTGATCAAGCTTCTGGCATTCACACTGATCGGGTTGTCTGTGGTCTTCGTCATGTTCGACGGCCCCTGGGACCTGCTTCGCGCAGCCACCGCCAATGCCGAGGTGATGACCGCACTGACCCATGAGACGCCGCCGCTGCGCTGGGCCTTGCTGACCGTGCTGTCGGCTTTCGCCATCATTCTGCTGCCGCGCCAGTTTCATGTGACGGTGGTGGAGAACCGGACCGCCGGCGAACTGCGGCTGGCCGGATGGCTGCTGCCGCTCTATCTGGTGGCCATCAACATTTTCGTGCTGCCGGTGGCAATCGCCGGTGTGCTGCAATTCGGCTCCGGCGGCGCCAGCGACCTTTTTGTCCTCGCCTTGCCGATGGCCAATGACATGCCGCTGGTCACCTTGCTGACCTTCATCGGCGGCTTCTCGGCGGCAACCGCGATGGTTATCGTGGCCTCGGTGGCGGTCGCCATCATGGTGTCCAACGACATCATCGTTCCGGTGGTGCTCAGGCGACGCAACCGCCGCGGCCAGAGCGGCGATTTTTCCGGCTTGATCCTGACCATCCGGCGCACCGCGATCGTCGGAATCCTGCTTTTGGGTTTTGCCTACTACCGCGCCGCCGACATCAATGCGGGGCTTGCGTCCATCGGGCTGTTGTCGTTCGCAGCCATCGCCCAGCTCGCGCCGGCTTTCTTCGGCGGCTTGTTCTGGCGCCAGGCCAACGCCCGCGGCGCCATTGCCGGGCTATCCGGCGGCATTGCCATCTGGGCCTACATGCTGATGGTGCCGAGCCTGGGCGGACCGGACAACAGCCATGTGGCCGCGGCAATCCTGGATTTCGTCATACCGGGGGCGCATGACTTTACCGGGCCGGCCACGGATCCGCTGTTCAATGCGGTGGTTCTCAGCCTGTTCGCCAATTGCCTGCTCTATGTGATCGGGTCATTGTCGCGGCGGCCGAAATCGATCGAACGAATTCAATCGGCGATGTTCATTCCGGAAAGCCAGCGGCTGCCGGCATCAGGACGCAGCTGGAAAACCAAGGTGACGGTCGGCGACCTGAAGCAGACCATCAGCCGTTATCTCGGCCAGGAGCGAACAGAGCGATCATTCCATTCGCACGAGCGCGCCATCGGCCGCTGGATCAATGACCAGGACCCGGCCGACATGGGCCTGTTGCGGTTTGCCGAACAATTGCTCGGCAGCGCCATTGGCTCGGCCTCGTCGCGGCTGGTGCTGTCGCTGCTGTTCGAGCGGGCCGACGACATTCCGGGCGACACGGCACGATTGCTTGATGAAGCGTCCGAGGCGCTGCAATACAATCGCGACCTGTTGCAGACGGCGCTTGGACAGATGAACCAGGGCATCACCGTGTTTGACAATTCCAACCGGCTGACGGTCTGGAACAAGCGGTTCCGGTCACTGCTGGAATTGCCCGAGCAAGTCGGACAGGTCGGCTTTCCGCTGGAAAGCATCATTTCCATCCTGGTCGATCGCGGTGACCTCGAGGCGGGCGAAGCGCAGGACGTGCTGGATCGCTTCCTGGTCATGGACAAGGAATTCTCGCTCACCATCGGACCGGAAAAGAGGATCATAGAGATCCGCTCCAATCCGATGCCCGACAGCGGCATCGTGACAACTTACGCCGATATCACCGAGCGCGTCGCCGCCGACATGGCACTCAAACAGGCCAACGAGACGCTTGAGCAAAGGGTGACAAAACGCACCGCCGAGCTGACCCGGGTGAACCGCGAGCTTGAAAAAGCCCAACTGACCGCCGAAGAGGCGAATATGGGCAAGACACGGTTCCTCGCAGCCGCCGGCCATGACATTTTGCAGCCGCTCAACGCCGCCCGGCTCTATTCCTCGACGCTGGTCGAGCGGCTGGGCAATTCTCCGGACCAGAAACTGGTGCAGAACATCGATTCCTCGCTGGAATCGGTCGAGGCCATCCTGGGTGCGGTGCTGGACATTTCCCGGCTCGATACCGGCGCGATGAAACCACAGATCGCCAGCTTCCCGCTCAACGACCTGCTGCTGAGAGTGGTTACCGACTTTGCGCCGGTGGCGCGCGAGAAGAACCTCAAATTCACCGTGATGCCGACCAGCGTCTATGTGCGCTCCGACCCCAACCTGTTGCGCCGGCTGATCCAGAACCTGGTGTCCAACGCGATCAAGTACACGCGGGAAGGCAGGGTTCTGGTCGGCGTGCGGCGGCGCGGCGATACCGTGCTGATCCAGGTGATCGATACCGGGATCGGGATTCCGACAACCAAGTTCCGCACCGTTTTCCGCGAATTCGCCCGGCTCGAAGAGGGCGCGCGGACGGCGTCCGGACTGGGGCTTGGCCTGTCGATCGTCGATCGCATCGCCCGCGTCCTCAAACATTCGGTCGACATCGCCTCGCAGTCGGGCAAAGGCACAGAATTCCGGGTGGAGTTGCCGGTCGAGACCAATATCAAGCGGATTCAGGCCCAGCCGCGGCGCGCCTCCGTGGAGGCGGCGAACACCAACCTGAAGGGGCTTCGGGTGCTTTGCATCGACAATGAACCGAAGATCCTGGAAGGCATGACGCTGCTATTGAGCGGATGGGGGTGCACGGTGCTGGCGTCCGGCTCGCTGGGCGACAGCCTCGAACTCGCCGAGACACAAGACGCGCCGGACGTCATTTTCGCGGATTTTCATCTCGATGACGGCACCGGCATTGAAACCATCATCGCGCTGCGCAAACTGTGGAAGATGGATATCCCGGCGCTGCTGGTCACTGCGGACCGAACACCCGAGGTGCGCGGCATGGCGGAAGCCGAGCGGATTGCGGTTCAGAACAAACCGATCAAACCGGCCTCCCTTCGCGCTTTCCTCAATCAGGTTACAGTCAGAAGGCGGGCAGCGGCGGAATAGCGCGCGTTGGCTCAGTCGCTCTGGCCCAAGACCTCTGCGCCGATCTTGGAGAGCTGAATAACGGCCTGGGTGCGGCTGTCGACGCCAAGTTTCTGCAGGACTGCGGAGACGTGCGCCTTGATCGTGGCTTCGGACACGCCCAGCTCATAGGCAATCTGCTTGTTGAGCAACCCTTCGGCCAGCATGCCGAGCACGCGCCCCTGCTGCGGGGTCAGGGTCTGGATACGGGCGATCAGACCGGCAATTTCCTGATCATGCTCGGATCCCAGATCGACGTCGGGCGGCGTCCAGATACCACCGTCAAGCACGGTGCGGACACCCTGGCGGATTTCATCGATACTGGCGGACTTCGAGATAAATCCGGACGCGCCGAGTTCCAGCGCCCGGCGCATGGTGGACACGTCGTCGGTGGCCGACACCACGACCACCGGCAGGCTGGAAAATTCGGCCCGAAAGGCGATCAGCCCGGACAGGCCGGATACGCCCGGCATGGTCAGATCCAGAAGGATCAGATCGGCTTCGGGATGATCTCCCGCTTTCTTGCGGGCACTTTCGAGATCACCGGCTTCCAGAATATCGATGGCAGCCCCGATCCCCTCCAGGGCCTGCCGCATTGCCCCCCGAAACAATGGATGATCGTCCGCAATAATGAATGTCAATTGCGCCATGCACTCTCCCCTCCTGATCGCGCTGCCGCGGCAAATCAGGACCTGGATCCGATTTGCGGATTCACTTTAGCGGCCCGCCAAGCCTTCGCGCAAGAGCGGCAGCCGGATGATACCCGACAGCAACGGCGGCCTTTTGGCACATTCCGGCGTCAGGTGCGATCCGGGACCGGCTCCGGAGGGGCTTTTGGCGAGTCCCCAAAATCCTTCTGCAGCTCTTCGACCATGCCGAAGAAACGGCGCATCATCTTCTCCATGGCCCCGATGGCGCGGTCCAGTTCGGCCTCATCGGGAATGTCGGCTCCCTTGGCTGGAGGCGCAATCGCATCCAGGCGTTGCTCCAGAGCGGCCACCCGTGCCGACAGGTCGGACAAGGTCTCCTCGAAGGCGCGCCGCTCGTCGGCCGACAGTCTGCAGACAAGCTGGCCGGCCTTTTCTGTGCAAATCGACATCTCGCCGGTCTGCGTGTCCATGCGGACAAAGCCGTTTTCGGTCTTTTCCATGGTGAACCGGTTTGCTGCCGGTTCCTGGGAAAACGCCTGAGCGGACATCAACACCGCGAGGGCTGAAGCTGACAACATTGCAAGACGGGTCATGACGGCACACTCCTGTTTGTATATGTGATGGCATGCAATAACGACGAAATCGAGTATGAACCGGTTAGAGCTGCTCTCCCGACGGCATAACCGGACCCGGCATCAGCAAAGCGAGACACCAAGGCATGCATGCAACGATATACAAGATCACCCCTGAAGACCTTTGGCGCACGGCAGAAGCCGAAGGCCGGTTCACCGGTGCGCCGGTGGATCTGGCAGACGGGTTCATTCACTTTTCGACCCGCGACCAGGCGATCGAGACCGCGAAGCGGCATTTTGCCGGACAGGAGAGCCTGCTTCTGGTGGCTGTCGATGCGCGCGCGCTCGGCGAGAAGCTGGTCTTTGAGCCCTCGCGTGGCGGAGCGCTGTTTCCGCATCTTTACGCGGACATGCCGCTGTCGGCGGTCAAATGGGTCAAGCCGCTGCCGCTCGGGCCGGACGGTGCGCATGTGTTTCCGGACATGGAGTCGTGATGAGCCTGCTTGACGGCATTGCGCGGCGCGCGCTTTTCACCCTCGACCCGGAAACGGCACACGGGCTTTCCATCACCGCGCTGAAAAGCGGGCTGGTGCCCGGCTGCCGCGCTGATCGCGATCCACGGCTCGCGGTCCATGTCGCAGGCCTGCCGTTTCCCAATCCTTTGGGTATGGCGGCGGGATATGACAAGAACGCCGAGGTTCCCTCCGAACTGGCGCGCCTGGGTTTCGGATTTGTCGAGGTCGGCACGCTGACGCCGAAGCCGCAATCGGGCAATCCGAAGCCGCGGATATTCCGCCTGGTCAAGGACCAGGCCGTGATCAACCGGCTGGGGTTCAACAACCAGGGCCACGCCGAGGCGCATGCCCGTCTTTCGGGCCGCAGGCGGGAGGGCATCCTCGGCGTCAATATCGGAGCCAACAAGGATACCGAAGACCGTATCGGTGACTATGTCGCCGGGATCGCGCGCTTTGCCGACGTGGCGGACTATTTCACCGTCAACATATCGTCGCCCAACACACCCGGCCTGCGCAATCTGCAGACCCGCGAAGCGCTGTCGGAGCTGTTGAGCCGGGTGCTGGCCGAACGCGACGCGAAATCCAAACGCATTCCGGTATTTCTCAAGATCGCGCCAGATCTGACCGAGCCCGATCTCGACGACATCGCCGCCGAATGCCTGGCGCAGAAGCTGGACGGCGTGATCGTTTCCAACACGACGCTGTCGCGCACCGGGCTTGCAGCCGACCCAAAGACCGCCGAAGCGGGCGGGCTGTCCGGGCGGCCGGTGTTCGAACGCTCGACCATCGTGCTGGCCAAGATGCGGCAGAAGCTCGGCGGTGCCATGCCGCTAATCGGTGTCGGCGGTATCGACAGCGCGGAGACAGCTGCGGAAAAAATCCGGGCGGGGGCGGACCTTGTTCAGCTCTACACCGGATTCATCTATGGCGGGCCGCTGCTTCCGGGCCGGATCGTGCGCGACCTGTCGCGCATCTGCGACCGTGAAAACCTGGCGCAGCTTTCAGATCTGCGCGACAGCAAGACCGCTCATTACGCGGCATTTGCCATTCCGGAGTAGCTCACTTTCCGGAAAAAGCCCTGTCCATGCGGCGCGGCAATATCGCCAGCAAGGTGAAGCCGCGTGCTGCCAGGAAAACATTCAGGGATATCCAAAGCCCCTGATTGCCCCAGACTTTGGAGAGGCCGACCGACAGGGCGATGAACAAGGCAAGCGACAGCAGCATCATGTTGCGCATGTCGCGCGACCAAGTGGCGCCGATATAGACACCGTCCATCTCGAAGGCGAGAACCCCGGACAGTGCCGTCAGCGCGGCCCAGAACAAGTACGAACCGGCTTCGACACGGACCGTTTCGAGCGTGGTCATCAGGTTGATCACCGTACTTCCGAAGACCAGGAAAAAGACGGTCGTGAAGGCTGCGAGAGCATATCCCCAGATGACGGTCAGGCGGACGGCCTTGCCGAAAGCCGGGCGGTAGCGCGCACCGATCGCGCGTCCGGTGAGTTGCTCGGCGGCGGTGGCAAAGCCATCAAGGTAGTAGCCCGCGACCATGAAGAAGTTCATCAGGATGGCGTTGGCGGCCAGGGTCGTCTCGCCAAAACCGGTGCCAAGACGGGTAAACCAGGCAAAGGCCGCGATCAGGGCAAACGAGCGGATCATGATGTCGCCGTTGAGCGCCATCAGCTTCATCACCGAAGACCGGTCAATCACCTGGGTCCATGACGGGCTGTGCCGGCGGTCAAACCTGCGGTGGATGATCAGCAGGCCCACGGCGCACCCGGTGATTTCGGCACTCACCGTGGCCCAGGCGACACCCTGAAGCCCGTAATCGAGGCCCAATCCAAACCAGATCGACAGCACGATATTGGTGCCATTGATGATGGTCTGAAGAAGCAAGCCGGTTCCACCCATGCCGCGGCCGAGCACATAGCCAAGGATGGCATAATTGGCCAGCGCGGCAGGTGCCGACAGCGCCCTGATGACCAGGTATGCGGAAGCTGCAGCGGCGACCTTGCCTTCGGCGCCCATGAAAGCCAGCCCGGCGGACAGCAGCAACGGCGTCGCGGCGATGATCGCAGCACCGGCGACAACCGAAATCATCAGCGAGCGCCAGAAAACAGCCTGTTCTTCGGCCGGATCATTGCGGCCCATGGCCTGCGCCACCAGACCGGTGGTTGCGGAGCGCAGGAAATTGAAACTGGTGAAGACAAGGTCAAACAGGATCGCGGCAATCGCCAGCCCGCCCAGCAGCGCCGCGTCGCCCAACCGCCCGACAACGGCGGTGTCGACCAGTCCCAGCAACGGCGTGGTCAGGAACGCCAGCGTCATCGGCACGGCGATGGCAAGCACCATGCGGTTGTTGACCTCGAAGGCGCGGCCCTCAGGCGGCAGAACGTCAGAACGAAGCGGATTAATGGTCAAGCAGCGGGTCCAGAACAAGGCAATGCTTCCTTCCTGTTCGAGTCCCTCGCTTCTGTAAAGGGGCGGCAGGTTTGCACTTGTTATTCCTGCTTAAAACCTTTCAGCATGCACGCTGCAATTGCAGCTTTCTTAACCTCCATGGCCTATTGGCTCGACTACGCCGTCTGACTGGGAGGGATTCGAGTGGATTCGTCATACATACTGTCGACTATCAATCCTGTTGTCGGTCTCCTGTTTGCTTCGACTTTCTTCCTGATCTGGAGACAGCAGCCGCACCGGATTCACATTCTAAACTGGTCCATGGCCTTTGCGATTGGCAGCATGGGGTTCGCCTTCGAATTCCTCAATCACTTCAATTCCGATTTCAAGCTGATCAACGGCATCAATATCTTCGTGCCGGTCTGCGTTATGCTGATCGCCCGGGGATTGTGCCTGCGCTACACGGGGCAGGCCCCCACGCGTCTCTTGCTAGCGGTCCTTGTCCTGTCGGACATGGCAGCCATTTGGATCAATTTCGTTCATCACAATGCGCTTGGCCGCGGCCTTGCCATCAGCATCGGCATCGGGCTGATGCTCGGCGTGGCGGTACGGGCGATTGTAAAGGCGCGCCTGCGCGACCGCATCGATGTGGGTATCACCGTAGCCATATCCCTGGCAGCGACCCTGGTAGTCACACGTCCGGTCGTTTCGTTCTTCATCGAAGGCGCTCCGAAAATCGGTGCCATCGATACCAACTCGTTCTGGACAGTCTCGCTCAAGGTGGCAGGGCTCTACAGCCTGCTGGTGCTTTCGATCCTGTTCATGCTGCGGATTGCCGCCGACCTGTTTGCAGAGCTCAACCAGCAGTCACTCACCGATTCGCTGAGCCGCCTCTTGAACCGGCGCGGTTTCTTTGCCGCGGCAGAGACTGCGGCGCTCGCAGCCACTCCGGCACTTCCGGTTTCGGTGCTGCTGATCGACATCGACCACTTCAAGAAGGTCAATGACAGCTATGGCCATCAGACCGGCGACCGGGTGATCAAGGCGGTGGCGGCCATGATGCAGTCCTTCACGCCGGAATCCGGCATTGTCGGGCGTTTGGGCGGCGAGGAATTCGCCATCGTGCTGCCCAATACCAGCCGACTGGCAGCCTCGGCATTTGCCGAAGCCCTGCGCACGTCGGTTCATTGCCAACGCCATGCCGAGATTCCCGCAACCCATCCGGTCACCGTCAGCATCGGGCTGGCCGAAGGAACGGGCGAGAGCCTCGAACGGCTGCTGCATCTTGCAGACCTTGGACTGTACAGGGCAAAGAACGGTGGCCGCGACCAGGTTCAGATGGGCACCGACGACCCGTCCCGGGAAGAGCGGCGGCGCAGGCCGGACACACCTCTGCGATCGGTGCGCTGACCGCACTGACACGCGGCCAATTTTTTGATGGACGGCCGGGCGCGAGAGAGGCACAAACAGACAATGACATTCCTGCCTATCGTCCATGCTCCCGCCTATGATGCCGGTTTCGAGGCAAAGCACCGCTTTCCGATGGGAAAATATACTCGGTTGATAGAGTTGATCGGGACTTCCGGGCTCGCCTCGCCGGTCGAGTTTCACGCGCCCGCACCAGCACCCTCCGAATGGCTGACACTTGCCCATCACCAGGCCTATGTGGATCAGGTTATCGCCTTGAACGTGCCTTCCGCAATCGAACGCGAGATCGGGTTTCCGGTCGATGAACGGGTGAGTATGCGGGCACGGCTGGCCAGCGCGGGGACCGTGATGGCGGCACGGTTGGCGCTCGCTCAAGGCATCGCCTGCAACACCGCAGGCGGCAGCCACCATGCCCGGCGCGCGCAGGGAGCGGGCTTCTGCACCTTCAACGACGTGGCGGTGGCCGCCCACCTGCTGCTTGCCGACGGCGAGGTCGACCGGGTACTGGTGATTGATCTCGATGTGCACCAGGGCGACGGCACCGCTGAAATCTGCGCCGATGTGGACGCCATACGGACGGTATCGGTGCATGGCGAAAACAACTATCCGGTGCGCAAGCAGACCTCGTCCATCGACGTGGCGCTACCGGACGGCGTCCGCGATGAGGCCTACCTGGAGACGCTCGACTGGCTGTTGCCGAAAACGATCGAGGCCTTCGCGCCTGATCTGGTGTTTTACAATGCGGGCGTCGACCCGCACGAAGATGACCGGCTGGGACGATTGTCGCTCAGCGACCGGGGCCTGAAAGACCGCGACCGGCGCGTGTTCTCGTTCTTCAGGCAGCGCGGCATCCCGGTGGCGTCGGTTCTCGGCGGCGGCTACAGCCGCGATATCGACGCGGTCGCGCGGCGGCACCTGTTGACCTTCGAGGCCGCGGCGGAATTCGCCTGAGGCTATTTGCGCAAGGCGAACAGCCGCATGATGATGAAGGCCGGGATCACCACGCCGGCGCCCAGCACCAGATAGCCACCAAATCGCCCGAGCGCCGCAAAGCCGGTTTCCCACAGGTTCACCAGGAAATCGCGAACCATGTAGAGGACATCGACCGGGTACCAGTTGAAGGCCGCCATGATGACGCCGACAACGAAGGACGCGACAAGCAGCTTGAGTGCGGTACGGCCGGGGCTGTCCCCCAGAAAGCGTGTCAAACCGTTGCTCATGCCGATACTTCCCATGTTCCGTTCAGCTCCCACATAGTCATGGCGGCATCCCCCGGCAAGTCCATCATCACGGCGGGCCGATCATTCGTTCAAGCGTTTCAAGCCGATCGGCCTCGCCCGGCGGCTTGTCCCAGCGCAGGCGGTTGATGCGCGGAAAGCGCATGGCGACGCCGGATTTGTGACGGCTCGAGCGGTTGATGCCCTCAAAGGCGACTTCGAACACCAACCCCTTTTCCGCGCTGGCGCGGACCGAGCGGACAGGCCCGAAACGCTCGATGGTGTTGTCTCGGACATATTTGTCGATCTGGGTGAGTTCCTCGTCGGTGAAACCGAAATAGGCCTTGCCGACCGGCACCAGCTCGCCCGGCTCGCGCCAGACCCCGAAGGTGTAATCCGAATAATAGCCGGAGCGCTTGCCGTGACCGCGCTGGGCGTACATCAGCACGGCATCAATGAGGAACGGATCGCGTTTCCATTTGAACCATTCTCCCTTCGGCCGCCCCGGCACATACACGGCGGTCTTGCGCTTGAGCATCACGCCCTCGATCACCGGCAACGGAGGCTCTGCGCGGAGTGCGGCAAGCTCGCCCCAGCTGGAAAAGCTCAGCATTTGCGAGCAGTCGAAACGCATCGGATCAAGCTCCGCGACAAAGGCCTCGAGCCGTGGCCGGCGTTCGAGGAAGGGCATTCCGCGGAGATCCTCCGTGCCATCCTGGAGCAGATCATAGGCCCGGAAAAAGGCCGGGAACTCGCGCAACTGCCGGGCCGAGACGGCCTTGCGGTTCAATCGCTGCTGCAGATCGGAAAAGCTGCCGGTTTCGACTGCATCACCCTGCGGCCGAGCCACCAGCAATTCGCCATCCAGCGCGCCGTCAAAGGCGATGGCATCGACGAGATCCGGGAATGTCGCGGAGATATCGTCGCCGGTGCGGGTGTAGAGCCGGCTGACACCGCGCTCGGAGGTCGCCTGCACCCGGATGCCGTCCCATTTCCATTCAGCAGTGAAATCCGCCGGATCAAGGTTCTCGAAATCGCTGGTGTCGATGGCGTGTGACAGCATCACCGGGCGGAAGGGCGCCGCCGAAGCATTGACCGGCTTGTCGCCCGATCCCTCGAGCCAGGCGAACAGCTCGGCATAGGGCGGGGTCAGGCCGTGCCAGAGTTCCTCGATCTCGTTGACCTCGACGCCGCCAAAACCTGCCAGCGCCTGCTTGAGCAGACGGCCCGACAGCCCCATGCGGAAGCCGCCGGTGACCAGCTTGAGCAGGGCGTAGCGACCCAGAGGGTCAAGCCGGTCAAGCCAGCCCTCGACCAGGCCCGGGCCCTCACGCCGCGAGGATGCAACAAGCGTTTCGACGACTTCGGTCAGCGCGGGCGCATCATTGCGGCCGGCCCGCGTCCCGGGTTTTTCCGGCCAGGCCAGCGCAATGGTCTCGGCCAGGTCGCCGACGTAATCATAGGAATAGGCAAACAGCTCCGGGTCCATGCGGGCGGAAATCAGCTCGCGCAACTGCACCGGCTTGACCGAGGGGATGTCGAGATCGCGGGCGATGGCGGCAAGCGCATAGCCGCGCTCGGGATCGGGGACCGTGCGGAAATGATCCTGCAGCAGAGCGAGCTTGGCGTTGCGCGAGGGCGTGAACGCCAGCATGTCGAGAAGATCGGCAAAACGGTTCACGGTTCAATCGCCCTCGTCTTCGTAGCCAACCAGATGCAGCGGCCTGGCGGCGATGCCCTGCAACCCGCACCAGCGCACCAGCGCCTCCTCGCGGCCATGGGTGACCCAGACCTCGCCCGGCGCCACGGCCTTGATGGTTTGAGCCAACTCGTCCCAGTCGGCGTGATCGGAAATGACCAGCGGCAACTCGACGCCGCGCTGGCGGGCGCGCGCCCGGACCTGCATCCAGCCCGAAGCAAAGCTGACCAGCGGATCGGGAAAGCGGCGGGCCCATTTCTCGCCGAAAGCCGACGGCGGGCCGAGCACGATGGCACCGGCGAAATCGCCCTTGGCGCCCGCATCCACCGTCGCCGGACGCAGGTCTCCGAGCGCGATGCCCTGGCTTTGGTAATAGGCGCAGAGTTTTTCCAGGGCGCCGTGGGTATAGAGCGGCGCGCTATAGCCGGCATCGCGGATCAGCCGGATCACCCGCTGCGCCTTGCCCAGCGAATAGGCGCCGACCAGGTGCGTGCGCTCCGGATTGCGGCTGACGGAGCGCAGAAGCCGGCCGATTTCACCGGCGGCGTCAGGATGGCGAAACACCGGCAGGGCAAAGGTTGCCTCGGTGATGAAGACATCGCAGGCAACCGGTTCGAAGATGGCACAGGTCGGGTCAGGCCTCGGCTTGTAGTCGCCCGAGGCGACGATGCGCAGACCGTTCTTCTCCACCGCAATCTGCGCCGAGCCGAGGACGTGGCCGGCGGGATGAAACCGCACGCTCACATCCTTGATGCGGATTTCCTCACCAAGACCGGCCGCCTGCGTGGCGCCGGCGTGGTCTGCGCCGTAGCGGATCGCCATGATGTCGAGGGTTTCGGCAGTCGCCAGCACATGGCCGTGGCCGGCGCGGGCGTGGTCGGCGTGGCCATGGGTAATCAGCGCGCGGTCGACGGCGCGCACCGGGTCGATGAAGAAATCACCCGGCGGGCAAAAAAGCCCTTCACGGCGGGGGACGAGCAGATCTTCGGGTTTCATTGGCATGGCGCATAAGTAGGTCGCTTTGCCTCACGCGAAAAGGCTTGCGTTTTCCGATCCGCCGCAGCATAGGCTCAGCCGCAACTTCACACATGGTCAATTCATGGCATCACACCAGCTTTCCTCTGGCGATCTGACCGCAGATCGCCGCGCCCACTATGCTCGTCTGTATGCCGAGGCGGGCGATTTCGACGCGGCCGTGGATCTGCAGGCGCAAGCGCTCGAACTGGCGCCCGGCTGGGCCGCAGGCTGGTACGGGCTTGGCGGGTATCGCGAAAAATCCGGCGACATGAGCGGCGCGGCTGACGCCTGGCGTGAAGTGCTAACGCTTTCGCCGGAGGACATTTTCGGCGCAGGCCTGAAACTGTCGCTGACCGGGCAGGCAGAAGCGCCCTCGATCCCTCCGTCCGAATATGTCGAAGCCCTGTTTGACAGCTATTCCGGCCGTTTCGACACCGCGCTGGTCACAGACCTCGGGTATCGTGTGCCGCAGCGGTTGAGCGCACTGATCGACGACGTCGCGGGCGGGGAAGCACAGTTTGCCAAGGTGGTGGACCTGGGCTGCGGCACCGGTCTTTTCGGCGAGCAGGTGCGGCGCCGGTCCTCCTGGCTTGAAGGCTATGACCTGTCGCAGGGCATGCTGGCCAAGGCCGGCGAGAAAGGCATCTACGATCATCTCGACCAGGCCAATATCGGCTTCGGTTTGGGATCGGGGAGTTCGTCACACGGGATCAAGGCAGACCTGGTCGCCGCTGCCGACGTGTTGCTCTATTTCGGCGATCTTGACGGCGTGATCGCGGTTGCCACCGAGCTGATGCAGCCAGGTGCATTGCTGGCGTTTTCCTGCGAGGCAGGACCGGACGAGGCCGACTGGCTGCTGCAATCCTCCTTGCGCTATTGCCACAGCGCGGCCTATCTGCGCCGTCTCGCGGACCAACATGGCCTGAGCATCGAGCGGCTGGAGCGGGAACAGATCCGCAGCGACGGCGGCAAACCGATTGAAGGCTACCTGGTGATCGCGCGCAAACAGGCAGACGCGGGCCTTTCCCTTGCAGCACTGATCCCGTCGCTGGCGGACAAGGACGCTGTTCAGGAAATGGCGGAAGAAATCGCCGATAGCGTATCGCCAGTGCTGATGTGAACCTCCGGACCGATCCCTCGCGGATCGGCTTGGAGCGGCCGCATTGCTGCACTACATTGTCCGGCGTGAAAGCCGAATCCGCATCTCTCGTCCATACTTCGGGTCCTGACCTCCCCGAGCCGTTTGCCGGCTGGTTCGCCAGTCGTGGCTGGCATCCGCGCGCACACCAGCTCGAGCTGCTGAGCGAGACCGCCAGCGGACGCTCGATGCTGTTGATCGCACCCACCGGCGCAGGCAAGACACTGGCCGGGTTCCTGCCGAGCCTGACCGAACTTGCCGCGCGCGGAAAGCCCAAGCCGGGGTCCGCCGGCGCCAGATCACTGCACACGCTTTACATCTCGCCGCTGAAGGCGCTGGCGGTCGACATCGAACGCAACCTGGCGCGCCCGGTCGAGGAAATGGGCCTGCCGGTGCGGATCGAGACCCGGACCGGTGACACGCCGCAATCCAAACGCGCCCGGCAGCGCAGCGACCCGCCCGATATTCTGCTGACCACGCCGGAACAGCTGTCGCTGCTGATCGCCAATGGCCACGCGGAACGGCTGTTTGCCGGTTTGCGCTACGTGATCTTCGATGAGCTGCATTCGCTGATCGCTTCCAAGCGCGGTCATCTGTTGTCGCTGGCGCTGGCCCGGCTTCGCAAGCTGGCGCCCGGGCTCAGGACCATCGGTCTTTCGGCGACGGTGGCCGATCCGGAAGAGCTGCAGCGCTGGCTGGTGCCGCAATCGCGCGAGACAGACGAGATGGCAGGGCGGATCACGGTTGCCGGCGGCGCCAGCCCGGTGATCACCATCCTGGAAAGCGCCGAGCGGATTCCCTGGTCCGGGCATTCGGCCCGTTACGCCATTCCGGATATCTACCAGACCATCAAGGATCACCGTACCACGCTGATCTTCGTCAACACCCGCAGTCAGGCAGAGCTGTTGTTCCAGGAGTTGTGGCGGGTCAATGACGACAGCCTGCCGATCGCCCTGCACCACGGATCGCTTGACGCGGCACAGCGGCGGCGGGTGGAAGCAGCGATGGGGCGGAACGAGTTGCGCGCCGTTGTCGCCACCTCGACGCTCGATCTCGGCATCGACTGGGGCGATGTCGATCTGGTGGTGCATGTCGGCGCGCCGAAGGGGGCGAGCCGGCTGGCGCAGCGCATCGGCCGCGCCAACCACCGCATGGACGAGCCGAGCCGGGCAATCCTGACGCCGGCCAACCGGTTCGAAGTGCTGGAATGCCAGGCGGCGATCGATGCCAACTACATCGGCGCACAGGATACGCCGCCGGGCGGCGATGGCGGGCTCGACGTGCTGTCCCAGCACGTGCTGGGGATGGCGGCAGCGGCTCCGTTCAATGCCGATGAGCTCTATGCGGAAGTCACCAGTGCTGCGCCCTATTCATGGCTCGACCGCGACACCTTCGACAAGGTCATCGATTTCGTCGCAACCGGCGGCTATGCGCTGAAAAGCTACGAGCGCTATGCCCGGATCCGCCAACGGGCCGACGGGCTGTGGCGGATCTCAAATCCGCAAGTTGCGCAGCAATACCGGCTCAATATCGGCACCATCATCGAGGCGCCGATGCTCAATGTGCGGATGACCAGCCGCAAGAACGGAGCTCTCAGCGGGCGCGGCGGGCCGCCGCTTGGCAAGGTCGAGGAGTATTTCCTCGAAACGCTGTCGCCGGGCGACACCTTCCTGTTCTCAGGCAAGATCCTGCGCTTCGAGGGGATCCGCGAAAACGAGTGCCTGGTGTCGAAAGCCTGGGACCAGGACCCCAAGGTGCCGGCCTATGCGGGCGGCAAGTTTCCGCTGTCGACTTATCTCGCCGAAGGCGTGCGGTCGATGATCGCCGATCCGTCGACATGGGGCGTGTTGCCCGACCAGGTGTCGGACTGGCTGCGGTTGCAGCAGCAAGCCTCGCTGCTGCCTCAAAAGGACAGCCTTCTGATCGAGACCTTCCCGCGCGCCGAACGGCATTTCATGGTGTTCTACCCGTTCGAGGGCCGCGTGGCGCACCAGACCCTGGGTATGCTGATCACCCGGCGGCTGGAGCGGATGCGGGCGCAACCGCTCGGATTCGTGGCGACCGACTATTCTCTCGCCGTGTGGGGGCTTGAGGACATGGGAGCGATGATTTCGGACGGCCGGCTGGATCTCGGCGATCTGTTCGACGAGGACATGCTGGGTGACGACCTCGATGCCTGGCTGAATGAATCCTGGATGCTCAAGCGCACCTTCCGGGCCTGTGCGGTGATCTCCGGGCTGATCGAGCGGCGTCATCCCGGCAAGGAGAAGACCGGGCGTCAGGTCACGGTGTCGGCCGATCTGATCTATGACGTTCTGCGCAGCCACGAACCCGACCATATTCTGCTGCGCGCGACCCGCGCCGACGCAGCCCAGGGACTTTTGGATATTCAACGGCTGGGCACTATGCTCAAGCGAATCAAGGGCCATATTAGGCACCGGGCGCTTGAACATATCTCTCCGCTGGCAGTCCCGATCATGCTGGAAATCGGACGTGAACCGGTGGTCGGCGAAGCCCATGAGAGCATATTGGCCGAAGCGGCGGACGATCTGCTTGCCGAGGCCCAGGGCCTGTAGGACAGGCCAGTGAACGGAGCAGCGATGCAGGGCGCGAATGCGGTGCAAAAACCCGGAGCAGAACCGACCGGACCGTCAACTGCCGATGTCTATGTCAACGGAACCGCCGTGACCTGCGACCGTTCCGGCGTGCTCTGGTTGCCCGACAGCGGTGCGTTGGTGGTCTCCGACCTGCATCTGGAAAAAGGTGCTGCGCACGCGCGGCGCGGCCTGCTGTTGCCACCCTATGATACCGCCGCAACGCTCGCCCGGCTTGGCCGGGCAGTGGCGCACTACGATCCGCGCCTGATCATCAGCCTGGGCGACAGTTTTCATGACCGCAGCGGGTCCCGGCATTTGCCCGACCAGTACCGCGAGGAGCTGGCAAGCCTGCAGCGGGGCCGGGAGTGGAACTGGATCGAAGGCAATCACGACCCCGACAGGCCGGAAGGGCTGGCAGGCACATGGTGTAGCGAGCTGCATCTTGAAACACTGGTGTTCCGGCACGAGCCGAAATACGGCGCGGCCGATGGCGAGGTTGCCGGGCATCTGCACCCGGTCGCGCGCGTCGTCCGGCGCGGCAAGGGTGTGCGGCGGGCCTGCTTCGCCAGCGACGGCAAGCGATTGCTGATGCCCGCCTTCGGCTCGACCACCGGCGGGCTTGAGTTGCGCCACCCGGCCATGCGCGGCCTGTTTGACCGGGATCAGCTGGTGGCGCACCTGTTGGGACGCGAGCGGATCTACTCAATCGCGTTCACCCGCATGAGCGGCTGAACCCTGGCCTCTGCGGGCCGGTATATCAGCGGAACTGCATTTCAGCGGAACGGGGACGGGATATCAGTCCTTGCGGAAAATGATGCTGCCGAGCCATCCGGTCAGGGTGGCGAGAAGAACCGCGATAACGCCGTAGGCAAAAGAATAGACATGGGCAAAATTGTAGATGAACTGCTCGAGGCCGGTCTTGACCACCCTGAGCGGGATCACCTTTTCCATGACGAACTGGTTGTTCTTGTACAGGATGGCGCGAACGCTGTGCTGGCCCACCGGTATGCTGGCCGGAAGCCGAACCGAGGCGCGGAACAAGGCCTTCGAGATGAACTGAACCCCTGTCGGGGCGCGCTGATACAGGCCGTTGGTCTGCTTGATGCGCCGCAACGCTTCGCGAAATTCGGTCAGCCGTGACCCATCGCCGACGCCGCCGGTCGGCACCAGCCGGATATTGTCGATACCGATATCATGGGCGGCGAGCTCCATCGAATTGGCAATATTGGCCAGAGGCCGGGTGCTCGACATCGAATAGGATGCCGGAATCGGCTCAAAGCGGATCGAATGCCGGTTGATCCAGATCCCCGCAACCCGCTCCTTGCGCCGAACGGTGGTGGATTTGCGCGGGCCTTCCAGGGCCACGACAATATCATAGGCAAAGGTGGCAAGCAGCAATTCGTCGGCGCCCTCGATCGCCCCGAAGACGGTGATGTCGGCGCCTGAGAAATCCGATGTGATGGCAATTTCGTTGGTCGAGATGCCGATATCGATCCGCTCGGAAAACTTCTCGTTGATGTTCACCGTCGGATCGGCGAGCTGGGCCGAGGCAGGCAAGCTGGCAAACAGGCAGACAACGAAGATATACAAAGCGGAACGCATCAGAACCCGAAGCTCCCGCTGACCACCGAATAGATTTCGTCAGGCGGCAGCACCAGGCCGAAACCAAGGCGGATGCCGACACCCAGAACCAGCAGCGCAAGACCGGCACGCAATTGCTCACCGCGCATCTTCTGACCGATACGGACACCATATTGCGCGCCAACGACACCTGCGATCATCAGCAACCAGGCCAGCACGATATCGACCGAAAAGTTGGTTGTTGCCTGCACCACCGTGGTGAAGGCGGTCACAAAGATGATCTGGAACAGCGAAGTTCCGATCACCACGCTGGTCGGAATGCGCAACAGGTAGATCATCGCCGGCACCATGATGAAGCCGCCGCCGACACCCATCACCGAGGTCAGGATGCCGATGGCGAAACCCAGCATGATGACCGGAATGACACTGAGATAAAGCTTTGAACGCTTGAAGCGCATCTTGAACGGCAGACGGTGCACCCAATTGTGCTGGCCGGGTTTGCGTAGCGATACCGGCTTATTCTTGGCCGCGCGGCGCAGCGAGTTGACACTCTCCCAAAGCATCAGGCCGCCGACCGAACCGAGGAAGACGACGTAGAGCAAGGAGATGATCAGATCGAGCTGGCCCAGACGGCGCAGCATGGAGAAGATCTGGATACCGACCGTGGCGCCGGCCAGACCGCCGACAAGCAGGACGACACCGAGCTTGATATCGAGCGTGCCACGGCGGAAATGCGCCAGAGCCCCTGACACCGACGATGCCACAACCTGGTTGGCGCCGGTGGCAACGGCCACGGCGGGCGGAATGTTGTAGAAAATCAGCAACGGCGTGATCAGGAAGCCGCCGCCCACGCCAAACATACCCGACAGGAAGCCCACTGCCGCGCCCATCCCGAGGATGACGAAGATATTGACCGACAATTCTGCGATCGGCAGGTAAATGGACACCTTGCGCCCCCAGGCGTCAATGGCTGGAAATCGGGTTACATCGGGGATTACCCGACATAACGGTTTTGCGCGTTTCGGCGGTGCGAGTCAAATCGCTTGGCGCCTTCCCCGGAAGGAAGTTGCCACGTGCTGTCGAATTCTTGGCGCTGGTGCGGCCAGGACACCACAGCAGTTGCCGCTGAAACCGGAAAGCGCGTTGTAACGTCTTGAAATGACGCTCATACGCAATCGCTCATATATATTGGTTCGTGCGAAGGCTCCAACGCGCCGGGATGCGGCGAAAATGGCAATCCGGTTGCCGGGAACCTGCCTGTTACAGCCCCTCGCCTAGCCGTTGCGTTCGAGCAATTCCTTGACCAGACGGTCGTCGATTTCCCCGGTGGGCTCGACGCCGATCGATGTCTGGAAATCCTTGATCGCCGCAACGGTCTTCTTGCCCATGACGCCATCGGGAGCGCCGGCATCAAAGCCATTGTTGTTGAGGATCGCCTGAATGTTGCGGATCGCCTTTTTCATGTCCACGGAAGCGGTCTGATTGGACTTGCCTTCCCAGGATGCCGGGACTTCAACGTCATTGGCGTCCGGGTTGACCTGGGTTGCCGACCAGTTGGCGACCGCAGCACGGGCTGCTTCAACCTGCTCGGGCCGCAGCGCATTGAACACTTCATCGCGCTTGACCGCAGCGTCCTTGTCGCCGTCATTGGCGGCAATGGCGAACCATTTGTAGGATTTCTCCAGATCCCTGGTGACGCCGTCGCCGCGGGCATAGAGAATTGCCAGATTGACCTGGCTGTCGCGAACGCCGACTTCGGCGGCGCGGGTGAACCATTCGGCGGCGTTTTCATAGTCAGGTGCAGCGCCCGCCGTGGCATAGAGCACGGCGAGATTGTGCATCGCGCTTGCGTTGCCCTGCTCGGCCGACATCTGGTACCATTTCTTGGCGGCGTCGAGATCGCGTGCAACGCCACTGCCCTTTTCAAAGAAATTGGCCAGCCGGTACTGTGAAGGCGCATGGCCGAGATCGGCAGCGCGCTGATACCAGCTTGCGGCAGTCTCCAGATCGACCGGTACACCGCGCCCTTCGGTGAAGCGTGCGCCGATTTCATAGAATGCCAGCGGATTTCCTGCTGCGGCCGCCGCCTTGAGCGCGCCGGTGGCAGCACCGGCGGGCAATCCATCCAATGCGGCGGTCAGCACCTCGTCGACGGCCGGGGCCTCAACTTCAACCGGCGCGATCGCTGCGGTTTCCTCCGGGGACGGCAATGCAGGGGCCACCTCGGTCACCACCGATGACGGCGTGTCGGTGCCGGGATCGATCACCCTGACCTCAGGCAAGCGCGTCCCGATTGCGGGCGACTGATCCTGCGCGTCGGACAGGAGTGTCTCTTCGCCATCAACCGTGAGCGGTTGGTCGAGCGAGATGGCAGGTTCGATGATTGCCGGCTCTACGGCTGCGACGTCTTCACGGTCACCGGACAGAAGTCCGGACACGAGTGGATAGGACATGACCGCCAGCAAAACCGCGCCAGCTGCCATCAGGATCGGCCGACGGCGGGATTTGAGAACCTCGAGCATACCACCGCCACCGCTCTTGCGGCTCTTGCCGATGGTCTCGACTTCGGCCGCGGCAGCCATGGCGGCGCGGCGCGCGGAGGCGAGGAATTCAGCCTTGTCCGATCCGTTCTCGACCGGATTGCCACCACGCTGGCGTTCCGCCGCCTGGGCTTCCCGGACCTTCTGCAGAATACGATTGATATCAGGTGCGCCCGAACCGGGTTCAAGCGGCATGTTCGCGGTTTCCGGATCCATCACCATGGATGGATCGAGCGGCGGGCTATCTTCTTCGGTGAACTGCGGTTCGGCAGAGGACTTCGAGGTCTCCTTGCCCGGCCTGATGCGGGCGGCCAAACCGGAGAGGAACGACCTGTCGCTTGCCTCGGCCGACTGCAACAGAGCTTCGTCGCTGTCTTCGGCTTCCGTCTCCTGGCTGGCCGCATAAGCCGCTGCCAGTGCGGCTGCCTCGGATGGCGAGCGCGCCGGCTGAGCTTTTTGCTCCACACCGCCACGTTCCATCTGCGGAAATTCATCCTCGTAGTCGGCAACCGATTGCATGGCTGCATCGAGAGATTCGGTCGAGGTTCGCGGCATCTCGGCTTCGATGCCGTCGCGCGCCCCGGCTGCGGCACCACGCGTGGTGGCCGACCCCGCCGCGGTGTGGCTCGGCGAAGACCCGTCGAGCCGCTCCAGTCGTCCGGCGATTTTCAACATCGTTTCCTGCACGGCCTCGAAAGCGCGCGTGGTGCGGTCCTCGGTCTTCCGGCTCAGGCCTTCGAGTGCCTTGAGGTCGTCGGCCAGCGCGGTGATGACTTCCATGCTGGCGATCGACTGGGAGGACGGCGCGCTGCCCATCTGACCGGAGTAGGCCGACAGCGCCGCCTCTGCGGCCTGGCGCGCGGCTTCGACGACAAATTCGTCACTGGTGGCCAGGTGTTCCTCGATCGAGGCCAGGCGCTCGTCAAATGCTTCGCTACCGGCACCTGATGGTGCCGAACTGACCAGCCGGGAGAGGTTGGCGATCTGGTCTTCCAGGCCGCGCATGGCTTCGTCGCTCGGGCCTGCGCCGGCATGGCTCGACATATCCAGACGGTTGGCAATATCGGCCAGCCTGGCTTCCAGGTCTTCCATGCCAGGAACCATCACCGGGGCCTGCTCGACATGTGGCCTGTCGAGCCGGGCGGAGATTTCGGCGAGTTGCGCCTCGACGTTTTCCAAGCCGCTCATCGGCTGCATGGCGACGCCAGCGGCGGTCAGTTCCGCCTGCTGGAGTTTGGATGCGATATCGGCAAGGCGGGCATCGAGCGTCTCAAGACCGGGCAGCGGATCGATGCTGCGTGACACGGTGGCTTCGGCGCGGCCGATCAATGCTTCCAGGCGGCCAATGACTGCCTCCGGCATGGCGCCGGACTGGGGGGCGGGGACAGAAATGCTCTCGATCTGATGAGCCAGCTGATCCAGCCGGGCGATCAGCGCGTCATCGACGCCGCGGGCGTCGAGGGCGTCGATCTTGCCGGTGATGTCGCTGAGATAATCTGCCAGCTCCGGCATGCGGTCGTCGCGGGCGCCGTTCTCGATATAGGCCTGGAGTTTTTCAATCCTGGCGTCCAGCCGCGCGATGGCTTCTTCGTCGGCCAGTTGCGCCACACGCGCAGCAAGATGCTCGATCCGGCTGCCGATGTCGGTTTCCGCAGCGGATGGTTCCAGCTCGTCGATTTTCTGCGCAACCGATGCGAGGCGAGCCTCCAGGCGCTCAAATGGCGCGCTGTCGGCAGCAGGCAGAACCGGAGCGGGCATGGCGGCAATGGCGCGGGTGATTTCATCAAGGCGCGCGCCGAGCATGTCGAACTGCTCAGGGAAATCCGGGCTCGCCGACGCCGACTGCCGGGTCATGGCCTCAATTGAATGAGACAGCTCTGCGATCTTGTCTTCAATCACCTGGCCCTGGCCGGAGGCCGGCATGGCTGCCATGAACTCGCGGATTTCATCGACGCGGTAAGCCAGATTGACAAGCTCTTCGCGCAGGGCGGCCATGTCCAGACCTGCAACTTGTTCTTCCATCGACTGCCAACGGCTCTCAAGGGAACGAACGCTGTCCTCGCGCGCCAGCTGATCGACCATGCCGCGCATGGAATCCAGTTCCAGCCTGAGCGCGTCAGCTCCACCATCCTGGGTGCCGAGTGCATCGATCGAAGCCGATATGCCGGCAAGGTCCCGCCGCAACTCCTGCGGCAAGGCCTGATCGCGCGCTTCCTTGCGCAACTCGCCCATTTCGCGGCGGAGCGCGGTCATTTCATTGATCAGAAGCTGGCTGAGATCGGGCCTGGGGTCCTGGTGCGCGGCAGCGAAGGTGGCACCGGCGGCGGGCTTGCCAGAGGCTTGACGGCTCTGGCTTTGACGGCCGGAAGCGCTCCCGGCCGCATGTGCGGGCATGGATGAGTGTGCCGGGCCGCCATGGCGTGCCCCTTCGAGGGCGCTCTGCCGGGCGCGAATGCCGTCAAGGAGATCGCCGCCCAAGCTCGAAGCTTGGGGTTTCGGCGCGGCAGGCTGGGTCGCGGTTGACGGAAACCGGCCAGCGCCGGCATTGCCGCCGCGACCAAGAATGTCTTCAATTCGCGCTTCCAGGCCTTCAATGGTGCGGTTGAGCGCATCCAGTGAGGAGCTTGCTCCAGGCCTGCCAGAATGAGATCGCGATCCGTTCATTTTCGTTTCCGCTTCGCGTTGTTGACCGGAGCTTTCCGCTCCACCCCCGTCCGCAGCACATCCGTATCGCTCTTCGGGTCAGCGGGACAAAATCCCCGACTCCGAAAGCCAGACTTCAAACCGGCGAAAACAAGATACGACGAATCCGGGCTTACTGCTCTTCCTGCGCACAATCCTCGAAACGTGGTAAACAACCCGTTAACCAATGTTACTTTTCTTCGCCGTTTACCCTGTAAGGTGACGCGACTTGACGTATCGTAAGGTTTAATGTCACACCGCAACCCTCGCATCCTGACAAACCAGAACAATGGTGGCATTTGCCAATCATGAATGACATGACGGACACCAGCGCGGACCATGATGAAGCGGTCTATAAAATTGGCGATCTGGCCGAGGAATTTGGCGTAACGCTGCGCACTTTGCGGTTTTACGAAGACAGGGGTCTGCTCAAGCCAACGCGGGTGGGCGTCACGCGGCTTTTCACAAAACGCGATCGCGCGCGGCTCAAACTGATCCTGCTGGGCAAGCGGGTGGGATTTTCGCTGACCGAGGTCAAGCGGATGATCGATCTGTATGATCCGCGCGGCAAGAATGTCACCCAGCTCAAGGTCGCGTTGTCAAAGGGCGAGGCGCAGATGCGAGTTCTCGAGGAGCAACGGGCCAGCGTCAACACCGCGATTGAAGAGCTCGAGCGGACCGTCGCCGTGGTGCGCGACATGCTGGCGGAATCGGAATAGCCGCCAGTCCCTTTACAGGCTGCCTTCCCGGAACCCGCTCAAAAGGCGGGTTTTTTAGTGTTTCAGGCCCTCCTTGCTTTGCCCCAAGGCATGGCACCCGGTCTTGCTGCAAAGATAAAATTGTCGCTTTATTCAAAACTTAGCCAACTGTTTTTCCGATTTTTTTACGGTCTTCGCGCTAGAAAACGCTGGTTTTTGATGGGTTTTCGGATCAGACTGGCGTCAAAGGCGTATTCGGCTCCATTTTTGACGTTTACGCAAACGTCAAAATTTAGTAAGCACAAAATCGAGGACCGCCGGGCTATCGTGCCTGATGCGGCGAAATTACAAGGGATGAGGATCCATGCCAGTCTTCAAGGCACCGGTCGACGATACGCTTTTCATTCTCAACGACGTGCTCGGCTACGAGCGCTACATGAATTTGCCGGGGTTTGCGGATGCCTCCCCGGACATTGTCGAAGCCATCCTGCAGGAAGGCGCCCGCATTTCCGAAGAGGTGCTGTTCCCGCTCAACCAGGTCGGTGATCAGGAAGGCTGCACCCGTCATGACGACGCGACGGTGTCGACGCCCAAGGGCTTCAAGCAGGCCTACAAGCAATATTGCGAAGGCGGCTGGCTCGGCCTTGCCGCCTCTGCCGAGTATGGCGGACAAGGCCTGCCCTACGCGCTGCACACAGCCGTCTCCGAGTACATGATCTCGGCCAACCTTTCGCTGATGATGTATCCGGGCCTGACCCAGGGCGCGGTGGCTGCCATCCACGAACACGGCACGGACGAACAGAAGGCCAAGTTCCTTCCCAAGATGATCGAAGGCACCTGGACCGGCACCATGAACCTGACCGAACCGCATTGCGGCACCGATCTGGGTCTGTTGCGCACCAAGGCAGTGCCGCAGGGTGACGGCAGCTACAAGATTTCCGGCCAGAAGATCTTCATCTCGGCCGGCGATCACGACATGTCCGACAACATCATCCACCTGGTGCTGGCCCGCATTGAAGGCGCGCCGGAGGGCGTGAAGGGCATTTCGCTGTTCATCGTGCCGAAAATCATGGTTGGCGATGACGGTACGCTGGGTGAGCGCAATCCGGTCTCCTGCGGCTCTCTCGAAGAGAAGATGGGCATTCACGGCAACGCCACCTGCGTGATGAACTACGACGACGCGACCGGTTACCTGATCGGCACCGAGAATGCCGGCCTCAAGGCGATGTTCGTGATGATGAACGAGGCCCGCCTCGGCGTGGGCCTGCAGGGCCAGGCAATGGGCGAAATCGCCTATCAGAACGCCGTCAACTATGCGCGCGAGCGGTTGCAGGGCCGGTCGCTTTCCGGCCCCAAGGCGCCGGACAAGAAAGCCGATCCGATCATCGTCCACCCCGATGTGCGCCGGACGCTGCTGACCATCCGAGCCTTCAACGAGGCCGGCCGCGCCTTCATGCTGTGGACCGCGCTGAAATCCGACGTTGCCCACAAGTCCGAAGTCGAAAGCGACGTTCAGGAAGCCGACGACCTGCTGACCCTGGTGACACCGGTGGTCAAGGGCGTGCTCACCGACAAGGGCTTCGACCACGCGGTGATGGCGCAGCAGATGTATGGCGGCCACGGCTACATCGAGGAATGGGGCATGAGCCAGTATGTCCGCGATGCCCGTATCGCCATGATCTACGAGGGCGCCAACGGCATTCAGGCGCTCGATCTGGTCGGCCGCAAGCTTGGCCAGAACGGTGGCCGCGCGGTGATGGCGTTCTTCAAGGAAGTCGGCGATTTCTGCGAGGAGAATCGCGGCAACGAGGAACTGACGCTTTACACCAAGGGTCTGAAGAAGGGCCTCAACGACCTGCAGGCCTCGACCATGTGGCTGATGCAGAACGCGATGGCCAAGCCCGACAATGCAGGTGCGGCGTCGACCGACTACATGCACCTCTTCGGTCTGGTCGCACTGGGCTACATGTGGGCGCTGATGGCCAAGACGGCGGTGGAAAAACGCGCCAGCGGTGCCGATGGCAAGGAAGACTTCCTCGCCAACAAGTTGCTGGTCGGAAAGTTCTACATGGAGCGCATCATGCCGGAAACCGCTGTGCGCAAGGCGCGCATCGAGACCGGCTGCGAGACCATGATGGAAATGGCCGAAGACGCTTTTTGAGCTTCGGCTGACTGATATTTGAAGAATACCGGCGGGCGCGATCATTCGCCCGCCCGACATACTGGGAGGAAGACATGGCGACTTTGCCATCAGAAGTGCTTGGTGTACCGCGTCCGGAGTGGATGGAAGACGACGTCGCGATGCTGGAGGACATGGCTGCCCGCTGGCTGGAAGCCGAGGTGGCGCCGCATTACGACCGCTACGAGAAGCAGGAAATGGTCGACCGCAGCGCCTGGGAAGGCGCCGGCGCCGCCGGCCTTCTGTGCGCCTCGGTGCCGGAGGAATACGGCGGCTCGGGCGGCACTTACGCGCATGAAGCAGCCATTGCGGAAGCGCTCGGCCGCACCGGCACGGACGGGTTCGGCATCGCGCTGCACAATGCCATCGTCGCTCCCTACATCCTGCATTTCGGCTCGGAAGAGCAGAAGAAGAAATGGCTGCCGAAGATGGCGTCCGGCGAGATGATCGGCGCCATCGCCATGACCGAGCCCGGCGCGGGCTCGGACCTGCAAGGCACCAAGACGACGGCCAAGAAAGATGGCAACCATTATGTCATCAACGGCTCCAAGACGTTCATCACCAACGGCCAGCATGCCAACCTGATCATCGTGGTTGCCAAGACCGACCCGTCGAAGGGCGCCAAGGGCATCTCGTTGATGGTGGTCGAGACCGACGAAGTCGAAGGGTTCCGGCGCGGCCGCAACCTCGACAAGGTCGGGCTGAAAGCCAATGACACGTCGGAGCTGTTTTTCGACGATGTGCGGATCCCGACCGCAAACATGCTTGGCACCGAGGAAGGCCAGGGCTTCGCCCAGCTGATGACCGAGTTGCCACAGGAACGTCTGCTGATCGCCAACCAGGCGATCTCGATGATCGAGCGGGCGCTGGCGATCACCATCGATTACGTCAAGGAACGCCGCGCCTTCGGCAAGGCGATCATCGAATTCCAGAATACCCAGTTCAAGCTGGCGGAACTGAAATCCGAAGCGGTGATGGCACGGGTGTTCGTCAACCACTGCATCGGCGAGCATCTCAAGGGCAAGCTGGATTCAACCACCGCGTCGATGGCCAAATATCTGACCTCCGACCTGCAGTGCAAGGTGGCGGATGAGTGCGTCCAGCTGCACGGCGGATATGGCTACATGAACGAGTACCCGGTGGCACGGATGTTCCGCGATGCCCGGGTGCAGCGGATCTATGGCGGCACCAACGAGATCATGAAGCTGCTGATCTCCCGGAGCTTGTAGGCCGATGACGGATTTCACGCTCGACTGCTTTTTGGAAAGCGGCAATGCCTACAAGGCGGCGCTGATGCTGGAGCTGTCCGGCGCTGACTGGCAACCCCGGCGTGTCGCCTTCTTTGCCGGGCAGACCCGCTCGCCGGAATTCCGGGACATGAACGTCATGGGCGAAGTGCCGGTGCTGACCCATCACAAGCCGGATGGCGACGTGGTGCTGAGCCAGTCGGGTGCCATTCTCGACTACCTGGCGCGCGAGACCGGCAAGTTCGGCCCGGAAAACGAGGAAGAACGCCGGGAAATCCTGCGCTGGCTGCTTTGGGACAACCACAAGCTGACCAGCTATGTGGCAACGTTCCGGTTCATGAACCACTTCCAGAAGAAGACCGACGATCCGGTCACCCAGTTCTTCCAAGCCCGCGCCGTCAACGCCTGGAAGGTGCTGGACACCCACCTGGCGACCCGCGACTTTGTCGCCGCCGGCCATCCGACAATCGCCGATCTGTCGATCTGCGGATATCTGTTCTGGCCCGATCAGATCGGCATGGATCCCGGCGCCTACCCGAATATCGAAGCCTGGCTCGGCCGCATCGCCGGCCTGCCCGGCTACAAGAGACCTGAAGACCTGATGCCCAGCGGGATCGACCCCGCGACGGCAACTGCCTGACCCGAACACGAAAACCCTGGAGATCACCGCAATGGCTGATGTATTTGTTTATGATCACGTGCGCACCCCGCGGGGCCGCGGCAAGAAAGACGGAAGCCTGCACGAGGTACCTTCGGTACGGCTGGCCTCGCACATGCTCGAAGCCCTGCGCGACCGCAACGGCCTCGACACCAAGAAGGTCGACGACATCGTCATGGGTTGCGTCGACGCCATCGGCGAAGCCGGCGGCGACATCGCCCGCGCGGCCACCTTCGAGGCCGGTTACGCCACCGAGGCGCCCGGCATCCAGATCAACCGCTTCTGCGCCTCGGGTCTCGATGCGATCAATTTCGGCACCGCCAAGATCGCCCAGGGCGCCGACGACATCGTCATCGCCGGCGGCGTGGAATCGATGTCGCGCATCGGCATCGGCGCACAGGGCGGCGCCTGGTTCATGGATCCTTCGGTCAACCTGCCGGCCTACTTCATGCCGCAGGGCATTTCGGCCGACCTGATCGCCACAAAGTACGGCTTCTCCCGCGATGATGTCGACGCCTATGCGATGGAAAGCCAGAGGCGGGCGGCCCATGCCTGGAAGAACGGCTACTTCGACAAGTCGGTGGTTCCGGTCAAGGACCTCAACGGCCTGACCATTCTCGACCGTGACGAGCACATGCGCCCGGGCACAGACATGCAGGCGCTTGCCAGCCTCAACGCCTCGTTCGGCATGATTGCCGAGATGGGCGGCTTTTCCTCCGTCGCCATTCAGGCGCATCCGGAAATCGAAGCCATCAACCACATCCACCATGCCGGCAACTCGTCGGGCATCGTCGACGGCGCCGGCCTGGTGCTGCTCGGCTCCAAGCGCGGCGGCAAGACCATGGGCCTCGAGCCGCGCGCCAGGATCAAGGCATTCGCCAATATCGGTTCCGATCCGGCACTGATGCTGACCGGCCCCGTGGATGTCACCGAGAAGCTGCTGAAGCGCGCCAAGATGAAGATTTCGGACATCGACCTGTTCGAACTCAACGAAGCCTTTGCCTCCGTTGTGCTGCGCTTCCAGCAGGCCTTCGACATT